>Ga0302242_1000019_pt1 | contig 256286 bp, 200 predicted proteins | sample AAG_UR_Lys_MG_FD_193510 | JGI IMG/M metagenome (GOLD analysis project Ga0302242, IMG submission 193510) | Enriched activated sludge microbial communities from anaerobic digester in WTTP, New Holstein, Wisconsin, United States - AAG_UR_Lys | ecosystem: Engineered > Bioreactor > Anaerobic >...
AACAGGCCGGTAAATGCCATGCTGGAATTTGTTTTATAAGACAATTTTTTGACTTTTTAAGTGTTATGGAAATAACAGAAAGCCAGGTACCTTCAACCCGCACGGCACTTACCGCCGAACGTTGTGCCGCATGCTGAACACAAAATCGCATTATCTTAAAATTCGTATCTTCGAGCAATGATTACCAAGAGTGACATATTGAACAAGTTGCATGACTTAAAGCCGATCTTATACCGAGATTATTCTGTAAAACAGATTGGTCTCTTCGGCTCTTTCTCTGATGATACATATTCTGAGGATAGTGATATTGATCTGCTTGTAGAATTTGAAAGACCAATTGGGTGGAAATACTTCTCATTAGAAATATATTTGGAGACTATATTCGGACGTAAGATCGACTTAGTGACCAAAAATGCATTGAAGGAACAAATAAAAGATAAGATTTTAAATCAGGTTAAATACGTATGATGTGAGAAAAGAACAACGTACTTACAAAATGTTCCTGGATGACATTCAGACGGCCATGAGTCGGATTGCTGAATATATTGAAGGCTATGATTTTGATCAATTCAAGAAAGATTACAAAACAATTGATGCTGTTATTAGGAATTTCGAAATTATAGGGGAAGCCTCAAAAAAATTGGACGATAAAATAAAGGAAAAATATCCGAATATTCCCTGGAAAGAAATGTATTATCTGAGGAACAGGATTTCCCATGAATATTTTGGAGTCGATTATGAGATACTTTGGGATATTGCAGTAAATTATCTACCAGAGAATAAAATCCAAATCGACCAAATAATCAAAAAAGAAAACTAAAGCACGACGGCACAACAAACGATATAGGTCATAGCTGCCATCGGTAGCAGTCGATGTTTTGTGAACTTAAGAGAATTTTACTATAATCGAAAGGAAAGCAGCCTTTTAGTCGCCACGCCCCATACCGCCGACCGTTAGGCGTCATTTTAGTCAACGAAATTATAGCAGCTTATGAATGAACAGACATGGGAGTTAATCTGGTCGGATGAATTTGACGGCTCAGGACTGCCCGATGCAGGCAAATGGGCCTATGAGACATCAGGGCCAATCAAAACTGAAGCCTTCGAGCTTTTTCAGACCTACACGGCCAATCGATTAGAAAATGCGAGGTGTGAAAAAGGGGTTCTTATTATCGAAGCAAGAAAAGAACTTTTCAAGGATTGTAATTATACTTCTGCAAGCCTATTTTCAAAAGCTGCATGGAAGTATGGCAAAATTGAGGTGAGAGCAAAGTTGCCGTATGGTATAGGTATTTGGCCGGCTATATGGATGCTTCCCGAAAATTTCGATGGAACAGGCTGGCCATCTTGTGGAGAAATTGATATTGTAGAACACATTGGCCAGCATCCGAATGAGGTGTTTTTCAACGTAAATACTGGTGCATACAATATTATGGATGGGACAGCAAAAGGAAAGCACATTCTATGCAATGAGCTTTACGATGCTTTTCATCTTTTTTCAATTGAGTGGAATGTGCAGCATATTCGGTTCTTTATGAATGGTGAACAGACTTTTGAATTCCTAAAAGAGAATGATGAAGAAGAGGTATGGCCTTTTGACAAACCTTTTCGATTGAAGTTGATGTTGGCTGTAGGTTTGTTATACGATTTTGCTGACGGTATCAAAGAAATTGATACTTCATTATTTCCAAAACAGTTCCTTGTTGATTATGTAAGAGTGTACAAAGAACGCCGATAAAAGAATAACCAACGCCTAACAATGCATATATTTTACACCGCATCACGAGTGCAAAAACACGCGCTACCGCGAAGCAGCGGCAACTGTACCTACCGCCGAGCGTTGACAGCAAGTGTATTAAGACAGTGACCCGACAAACAAACGAGCGACAGAAACATAAGAAAGTAAACTGTTTTGACAGGTGACAAAAAAATAGAAACGATATTACAAACTGACGGCTTCTAAACCGACACCCTGACCTACCTTATGTTTTTTTTCCCCCCCCACCGCACATTTTTAAACCCATTTTGGCCAGCCCGCAAGCAGCTCATTTGGCTTTGCTCAATGCTAGAAGCGAACGCGTCTCAAAATCAATAGAGCCACTTCTTTGCCAGTGGCACTGATAAAAATGGTAAATTTGGCATATTACTGAAATATTGAAAGAATAAATGCAAGGAAAACAACTCAGAAAATTAGAAGCTGAACTTTGGAGAGCAGCAGATCAACTCAGAGCCAACAGCAAACTGACTGCTTCGGAATACTCAATGCCAGTATTGGGATTGATATTTTTACGCCACGCCTATAACCGTTTCCAAAAAGTAAAAATTGAAGTTGAAAAACACCTGCCTGTGCATCCGCAGCGTGGAAAACGGCCGGTTAACAAAAAAGATTTTGAGGAACGCAATGCAATGTTCCTGCCCGAAAAGGCACAGTTTGAATATCTGGTTTCATTGCCCGAAAGTGCCGACACAGGCGAAGCTATTGACAACGCCATGAAGCTGATTGAGGAGGAATACGACAACCTCAAAGGTGTATTGCCAAAAAACTTTTCTATTTTCAGTAAAGACCTGTTGCGCGAACTGCTACGCATTTTCAATAAGGAAGTTCTGCAAAAAGCTGAGGGTGATTTATTTGGAAAGATTTACGAATACTTTCTCAACAAATTTGCAATGACCGGAGCTCAGGAAGGCGGTGAGTTTTTTACGCCTATGAGTCTGGTGCAAACCATTGTAAATGTAATTGAACCCGACCATGGCATCGTGTTTGACCCTGCCTGCGGCTCTGCGGGTATGTTTGTGCAGACAGGTTATTTCATAGAAAGCGAAGGGCTGCAACCTGCCGAGAAAGTTACTTTTTACGGACAGGAAAAAGCCGAACTCAATACCAGGCTGGCTAAGATGAACATGGCCGTACACGGACTTGAAGGCAATATCCAGGAAGGAAACACTTTTTACGAAGACAAACACAACCTGGTTGGTGGAGCTGACTTTGTAATGGCAAATCCGCCGTTTAATGTAGATGGTGTGGATAAAGCCAAAGATGTAGTAAAAAAAGACCCACGCCTGGTTTTGGACGGGAAAGTAAACCTGCCGAAAAACGACAATGCAAACTATTTATGGATTCAGTATTTCTATAACTATCTGAAACCAACGGGCAGAGCAGGTTTTGTGATGGCTTCATCTGCCAGCGATGCCGGGCATAGCGAAAAAGACATTCGGGGAAAACTGGTAAAAACCGGTGCGGTAGATGTGATGATGGCTATTGGCAATAACTTCTTCTATACCCGTTCATTGCCTTGCACACTTTGGTTTTTTGACCGGGCAAAAGAACAAAACGAAGCGAAAAGAGATAAAGTCTTAATGCTTGACGCGAGAAAAATTTACCGCAAAGTAACCAGCAAGGTAAACGACTTTAGTCCCGAACAACTGCAAAACCTTATTTGCATAGTAAACCTGTACAGAGGCAACACAGAAAGGTTTGAAAACACGGTAAAAACCTATCTGCAAACGGCTGCCGATTTAGCTAAGGGAACAGCCGAAACTACTGCTGAGTTGCAAAGGCAATTACAATACCTTTTTAAAACTGCAACCGATTTTGCTACCCAATACACCGGAGAAAATAAAGAAGCGAAGGCTTTTGTTGATGCTTTGTACATTGAAGAAACCGCAAGCATTTACGAACAACAAAACAAACTGATTGCCGAAGCGAAAAAGGTAAAGGCTGATATTGAAAGTTTAGAAAGTATTGCTCACTTGTGTAAAGCACTCCGCAAACCGCAGGACAAACTCATTAAGCAATTGCTCGATGCCATAAGCACTGCCGCCAAAGAATACCAACTCAGCAAAAACAAAGACTGGAAAGAACTTGAAGTACAGGCGAAATGCATTTCGCCTCTTAAAACCCTGCAACAACAACTGAGCGGCAACCCCGATGAAGAAGAACCAGGACTGCTGAACGAAACCGAATATTTCTACAAACAAGCCCACTGGCTCACCAGCCGTTTCCCCGATGGCGTTTATACCGATGTGGAAGGGCTTTGCAAAGTGGTAAGCCGAGCAGAAATTGAAGCCAAAGACTGGAGCCTGAGCCCGGGCAGATATGTTGGTGTGGACACTGCTACCGATGATGATATTGACTACGAAGAACGCCTGAATGAAATTCATATTGAGCTGGAAGAGTTGAACGAAGAAGCCTTTGCTCTGGCAAAAACCATTGCTGATAATTTTAAAGACCTGGCATTATGAAGTGGGATAAAATAGCATTTTCAAAATTGGTTGAATTTCCTCCTAAAATTACATTGGAAAAAGGTGAACTCTACGATAACATTCCAATGGATGTTGTAGATGGTGGAATAAAATATGTTCAAGAAATCAACCAACGTCTTTACACAGGTGGTGGAGCAAAATTTGGAAATGGTGATACAATTTTTGCCAGGATCACCCCTTGTTTGGAAAATGGTAAAATTGCTAAAGTAAAAGATCTTGAAAAGGGAGTTGGATTTGGATCAACAGAATTTTTTGTTTTCAGAGCAAAAGAAAGTATCTCTGATCCTGACTTTATCTATTATTTATCAAAAACAGATATAGTTAGGCAGCCAGCTATAAAAAGTATGGTTGGGGCTTCGGGAAGACAAAGAGTAGATAAAGGTGTTGTTGAGCAAATTAAAGTTCCAGACATTCCCATCCCCACCCAACGCCGCATCGCTTCCATTTTATCGGCTTATGATGATTTGATTGAGAATAATTTGAAAAGAATTAAACTGTTGGAGGAGAAGGCGTTTGCGAGATATAAGTTGATAGTGAAAAGTGAAAAGTTGGAAGAGCTTACGATTGAGGAATTAGCTGATGTTATAATGGGACAAAGTCCACCATCTGACACATATACAAATGAAAAGGAAGACAACTTACCTTTTCATCAAGGAGTAACTAATTTCTCCAATTACTTCGTGGAACATAAAACTTATTGCAAAGCGCCAATTAAAATTGCAGATGCTGGTGATATATTGTTTTCAGTAAGAGCACCTGTTGGGAGAATAAATTTTACAAGTGAAAAAATTTGTATTGGTCGAGGATTATGTGCCTTTCGGAGTAAAAAAGGATTTCAAAACTATTTCTATCAGCAATTAAAGGAATTCTTTTTTACGGAAGATGTTATTGGTAATGGTGCAATTTTTAATGCTGTCACCAAAGCAGAGTTAATGAAAGTAAAATTAAAAACACCAAGTGAAAAAATTCAAAAAGAATTTGAAGATGAAGCTCAACAAATTTATAATTTAATCTTAAACTTAACTCAACAAAACACCTTCCTGCGAGAAGCCCGGGACATCTTATTGCCTAAGCTAATGAACGGACAAATAGAAGTGTAAGAACCTGAAAAAATGAGATTTGTAAGAGAAACGGATAGCTTGCTAAATGAATGAGGTAGAAATATATAAGGCCGAGGACGCACAAATAGAAGTTCATGTAAAGTTCGGGCAAGACACTGTCTGGCTTTCACAAAAGCAAATGGCAGAGCTTTTCGACAAAGACACTGATACCATCGGCTTACACCTGAAAAATATACATGCTAAGGAGGAACTGAAAGAAAATTCAACTATCGAGCTTTTCCCGGTAGTTCAAACCGAAGGGGAAAGGAGGGTTAAAAGAAAGATAAGATTCTACAACCCTGATTCTATTATTTCAGTAGGCTATCGTGTTAATTCAAAAAGTGGGACTCAATTTCGCCAATGGGCAACAGAAAGATTTATTGCTCTATTATTCAACCTAAAATTGGCAGGATAACATGGAAGACCAAATTGCAATATATAAATCTCCTGAAGGGATTGAAGTTGCCATAGTCTTTAGTGAAGATACAGTGTGGGCAACACAAAGACAAATGGCAGAACTTTTCAATACCACTCCTCAAAATATCACTCTGCACCTGAAAAGGATTTATGAAGAAGGAGAAATTGCTGAAAGTGCAACTTGTAAGGAATACTTACAAGTTCAAAAGGAAGGTAAACGAAATGTAAAGCGAAGGCAACTGATTTACAACTTAGATGCAATATTGTCTGTAGGCTATCGCATTAGCTCCGTCAGGGGAACTCAATTTCGCCAATGGGCTACTCAACGACTGAAAGATTATCTGGTGCAGGGTTATGCCATCAATGAAAAACGCCTTGCCGAAAAGCAGCAGCAGGTGGAATACCTTAAAACGGGTATTCGTATATTGAATCGTGCCATTACCCAACAAGCAACCGAGGCAGACAGCCAAATGCTGCAAATCTTTGCGAAAGGGCTTGAATTACTGGACGATTATGATCACGAAAAATTAGATGTAAAGGGAAAAACAATCCGACAAACCGTTTACCCAGATGTGAAAGCCTATTTGGCTGTAATTTCTCAAATGAAGTCAGCAATTGCCTCTGATCTGTTTGCCAAACCAAAAGATAAGGGATTTGAAAGTTCGATAAAGCAGATCGCTCAAAGTTTTGGAAATGAAGAGTTGTACAAAAGCATTGAAGAAAAGGCCGCAACGCTTCTATATCTAATTGTGAAAAATCACTCATTTGTAGATGGAAATAAAAGAATAGCAGCGGCTTGCTTTCTGCACTTTCTGGAGAAAAACGACTTGCTCTATGCAGAGGATCAATCGCCAATCATCAGCAATGAAGCCCTGGCTGCACTCACTCTTTTTGTGGCCACAAGCAAGCCGGAAGAAATGGAAACGGTGAAGCAGCTTATCATCAGTATTTTAAATAGATCTAAGTTAAAAATGTAAAGTGAAAAGTTTTGGAAAGCCCATTAAAAAATAAAAGTTATGTATTCGCAATTAGAATTGTGAAGTTGATGCAGTATTTGCAAAACGATAAAAAAGAGTTTGTATTAAGCAAGCAAATTTTGCGTAGTGGAACTGCTGTGGGTGCATTAATTCATGAAGCCGAATTTGCACAAAGCAAACCAGACTTTACTCATAAAATGAATATAGCCCTTAAAGAGGCAAATGAAACTGAATATTGGTTGAATATTTTAAAAGATACAGATTATTTGGAACAAACGCTGTTTGAAAGTCTTTGTTCGGATTGTAAAGAACTTATCGCAATGCTGGTATCATCGGTCAAAACTTCAAAAGGCATTAAATAATGAAGCAACTTGTCACTATTCACTTTTCGCTTTTCACTTATGTACGAATATTCAGAAGACAATCTGATTGAAAAAACCGCCATTGATTTATTCTACTATCGATTGGGTTGGGATACCCTATTGGCATTCAACAAGGAAAGCTATGGCGAAGGTAGTACTTTGGGCAGGCTGAACAGAAAAGAGGTGCTGCTCAAGAGGATTTTCTTTGAGAAGCTGAAACAGTTCAACCCAAACCTGCCTGAACAAGCCTACAATCAGGCATACGAAAAACTCATTGAAGAAAGTATTGCCAAGTCATTAGCGGAAATCAACTTTGAAAAATACCTATTGCTCCGTAATGGTATTCCGGTTGACTTCGTCAATGAAAAAGGAGAGCAGATAAAAAACAAAAAGCTGAAGGTATTTGATTTTGACAATGCAGACAATAACAACTTTCTAGCCGTTCGTCAATTATGGATCCAGGGTAGAAGCAACCGCGAGCGCAGACCTGACATAATCGGTTTTGTTAATGGGATTCCGCTACTGTTTATTGAACTGAAAGCAGCCCATCGGAAATTAGAAAACGCCTACAACGGAAATTTCACAGACTACAAGGATGTAATTCCCAAACTATTTTATTACAATGCTTTTGTAATGCTGAGTAATGGTATTGAAAGCCGCATTGGCAGCATTACAGCCGAATATCAGCATTTTCACGAATGGAAACGCATTACCGAAGAAGATGAAGGCATAGTTGCCCTTGATAGAATAATTGTTGGTGTCTGCGAGAAAAAACGCTTTCTGGATCTATTCGAGAACTTCATTCTGTTTGATAATTCTTTGGGCAAAATCGTCAAACTCATTGCCCGGAATCATCAATTTATCGGTGTGAACAAAGCCATTGAAAACATACGGCACAAAGACCAACTCTACAAACTGGGGAAAATAAGTTTGGAAGAAAAACAAAAACTGGGTGTGTTCTGGCATACGCAGGGGAGCGGAAAATCCTACTCAATGGTTTTCTTCAGTCAAAAGATTCATCACAAATTCACGGGTAGTTATACTTTTTTGATTGTAACAGACCGTAACGAATTAGACACACAGATTTATGGTACTTTCAGCGGAGTAGGTGCTGTACCTCAGGTGAAAGCAGGTGAGAAAGATTCAATAAAAGCCGACAGCGGAAAGCATTTAAGAGAATTGCTCAGGTCAGACCACCGCTATTTATTTACACTCATTCACAAATTCAACTTTGAAGAAGAAATAACCCAAAGGGATAATATCATTGTCATGTCTGATGAAGCCCACCGGACCCAGGGTGGGCAACTGGCAATGAATCTCCGCTATGCATTACCCAATGCTTCTTTTATAGGTTTCACAGGAACGCCGCTTTTCAAAGACGATGAAATTACCAGGCGAATTTTTGGTGATTATGTTTCCCGTTACGATTTCAAACGCAGTGTGGATGATGGCGCAACTGTTCCACTATACTATGAGAACAGAGGCGAATATTTAGGATTGAAAAATCCGGTTATCAATGAGCAGATAAGGGCCATAATTGATACTGAGACGGAAGATCTCGACAGTGACCAGCGCAGCAGAATAGAACAACTTTTTGCCAGAGAATATCCAATATTAACCGCCCGAAAAAGGCTGGATGCCATTGCCAAAGATGTAGTCTGGCATTTCTGCAATCGAGGCTATAAAGGCAAGGGGATGTTTATTGCATTGGATAAACTCACTGCCGTAAAAATGTATGACCTGATTACGGAGCATTGGGGAAAATATGTGGAGCAATTGGAAAAAGAAGTTTCCAAAGGAAAATATGGCGATCAGGAACTATTGGAGAAAAGCCGCGAACTGCAATGGATAAAAGAAACAGAGATTTGTGTGGTAATAAGTTCTGAGCAAAACGAAATACAGAAATTCCAAAAATGGGATCTGGACATTGAGCCGCATCGGGTGAAAATGAATACCCAGGACCTTGAAACAAGGTTCAAAGATGAAAATGACCCCTTCCGTCTGGTGATTGTTTGTGCGATGTGGATCACGGGATTCGATGTTCCCTGCCTTTCAACTTTGTACCTGGACAAACCATTGAAGTCGCATACATTGATGCAGGCTATTGCAAGAGCCAACCGTATCAATGAAGGAAAAAACAATGGTCTGATAGTGGACTATATTGAAACTTATGCTGCTTTGTTGGATGCTTTGGCTGTATATGGATCAGATGCTGACGAAGGTGGTGACGGCGGAGGCGGAGCCGGTAGAGGTGATGGAGGGGAATCCGAACCACCTGTCAGACCAAAAGATGAACTCATCAGGCAGTTGGAAGAAGCTTTGGAAGCGACTGAAACATTTTTGAAAGACGAGGTAAATTTTGATTTGAAGGAACTCATCAATGCTGACGGTTTGCACAAATTGGCCGCACTGGAAAAAGCGGTGAATGCCGTTTATACCAATGACGAAACAAAACGCAAATTCCAGGTTCTGGCGAGAGAAGTTTTCAGGAAATATAAAGCACTTCAGCCTGACAAAATATTATTTAAATATGCACCAAGAAAGAACGCTATTGATGTAATTTACACTGCTATTGAAGATAATGTTGAAAGTGCAGATGTAACGTACCTTATGCGTAAAATTCAGGATGTGGTGGACGAATCCATAGAAAATATGGTTGCGAAACACAACCAGAACGAAGGAAAAATAATTGACCTTAGCGGCTTAGACTTCGATATGTTGGAAAAATACTTTCTGAAAACCGAAAATAAGAATGCAGCAGTTCAGTCACTCAAGGACAAAGTAGAAAAGCAACTAAAGCGAATGGTAGAACGCAACCCAATGACAGTTGACTTTTACAAACGCTATCAGGAAATCATTGAAGAATACAACAGAGGAAAAGATGAAGTTGTAATCAAAGAGACATTCAGAAAATTGATTGAACTGGTTAATTCATATTCAGAAGAAGAAGCAGACACCAAACGGGAAGGACTGACAGATGAGCAAAAAGCCATTTTCGACATTCTGAGATACGGGAAAAAATTAGAGGAAAAAGAGAAAAACAAAATCAAAAAAATATCCATTGAACTACTTGACGAGCTGAAACAGGACAAATTAAAAGTTGAACAATGGTCGGCTAAATCGGTAACAGCAGCTGCCGTTTACAACACAGTAAGCAAGACTTTATTTGAAACCTTGCCATACCCGACTTATCAAACAGACGACGTTGACTTAAAAACGAATTTAGTCTATGAACACTTAAAACAGCAATATTTTGGTGGAGGAATAAGTATTTACGGCCAATATTAACCCACGCATTTTGCAAGCACATGGCCAAAGCCGCACAGGACCAGGCACAGACCAAACCGACACACACATTGATAATGGAACTCCGCAATGGTAATTGTTTGCAAACATGATGGACAAGAACGCCAACCGGTAACCGCCGGTAACGATTCTTCACACTGCACCGTTCTCCATCTGAGGTATTACAAACCGCCGGCCTTTCCGGATATGGATAAACTTACATGCTTTGGAGCAATGCCTGTATCTGCTCAAGGTTGTCCCTGATTTCCATCTCCTTCATCATTTTCTTGCTTCCCTGTTTCATCCCGTTAAGGTTCTTGAGCATGTTGTAATATACCTTATTGATGGTTTTTTTGTCCTTCCCGGCCAGTACCTGTTCAATTGAAAGCTTCCCTTAATTAGCAACAGTTAAATTCAGATATTTTCATTTGATATCTATGTCCATCTGAAATATGATTTATCGGTGGAATGTTCATTGTTTATTCAGGACTGACTGCTCCCTTTCCGGAGGTAGCATCCACTAAGAACAACCGGGGAAGGAAATACATTGGATGCTTAAATAAATTGTCCGATTTATTGTTGGAAGTTCAAAATAATCCTGCCTCAACGTAGTCCCAGCCGGAAAAGTGATCATTATGTACGCCGGGAAGGATCGTTGTGTTTATCCGGGAAATATTGTGTTTCCGTCGTGCCCACAAAATGACTCCCATTTACAAACTGGAAATAACAGCACATCAGGCAGGAACCACTCTCCGGCAGGAATTATAACAGCCTGAAAGCCCGGAAATTCAGATTGTTGATAAAAATATTTGGAATTCAATGAATATATATTTAAATTTGAACTCTGTATTAAATAATAATCATTATTATCTAATAATTATTATTAATGGATAACAACCAGGTCATAAAGATCCTTGTCGGGAACAACCTGAAGGTGACGCCGCAGAGAACAGCACTGCTCGCGGCACTCCTCGATCTGCACAATCATCCCACCGCAGAGGATATAATAGATTATCTGAGGGTTAATCATCCCCATATTTCAGTAGGAACCGTTTACAAGAACCTTGAGACCTTCGTGGCCAAAGGAATAATAACAAGGGTAAAAACCGGCGATGAGATACTGAGGTATGATGCCGTAAAGGAAATGCATCATCATCTTTATTGTGCCGACACTGAGCGTATAGAAGATTTTTATGACGAAGATCTGAATAAAATCCTCGAAGACTACTTCAGCAAAAAGAGAATTCCGAACTTTGTGGTTGAAGACATTAAGCTTCAGATAATAGGGAAATTCGTGAATAACCGCCAGGCCTCATGAAAGGAACGTGTCAGGGGAAAATGCAATCGCGTGATCATCGGCGGACGGGTTTACAGGCGGCAGGGAAAAAGATAATTTCAAGCACTAAATCATAACACTATGGCAGAAATTGGAAGATCAATCGTAAAAATGGATGTTGACAGCCTCATCAATCTCCTTAACAAGGCCCTGGCCGACGAGTGGCTGGCCTATTATCAGTACTGGATCGGGGCAAAGGTTGTCAAGGGTCCGATGAAAGACGCAGTTATCAGCGAGCTCGACCTCCATGCCACGGAAGAGCTGGGGCATGCGCAACTGCTGGTCACAAGGATAGTTCAGCTCGGTGGAACGCCCCTGCTGACGCCCGAAGACTGGTTCAAAATGACGAACTGCGGCTATGATGCCCCCACTGATGAGTATGTGGAGGAAGTTCTTAACCAGAATATCAAGGGTGAGCAATGCGCTATTAAAACCTACAGCCACCTGCTCGACCTTACCAGGGAAGGCGATCCGGTTACCTACGACATAATACTGCGCATCCTGGCCGATGAGGTTGAGCATGAGGAAGATCTTGTTGCCCTGAAGGAAGATCTCGATTTCATGCTGATGAAAAGAAGATAGGCAGAGGGTTCAAATGGGAATTGCCGCCCGGGGAGATATGAAATTCCTGATCCGGGCCGGCCAGATTCCCCCGGAAAACAATCTGCATCAAATGATGATTAATTTTTTATTTACTCATTAAAATACATATTATGGAAGAAAAAACTTACACAATGCCGCGCATAGGGGAAAAGGCCCCTGAATTCAAAGCTGTTACAACACAGGGAGACATCAATTTCCCGTCCGACTACAAGGGAAGCTGGGTGATTCTTTTCAGCCATCCCGCCGATTTCACGCCAGTCTGCACATCGGAATTCATGACATTCGCCACCATGGAAAAACAATTCAACGAGGCAAACTGCAAACTGGTAGGGCTTTCAGTCGACGGGCTCTACAGCCATATTGCATGGCTCCGCACAATAAAGGAAAAGATAGAATACAAGGGAATGAAGAATGTTGAGGTTACCTTTCCGCTCATTGAGGACATTACCATGGAAGTTGCAAAAACCTACGGGATGCTGCAACCGGGTGAAAGTTCCACGAAAGCTGTGAGGGCAGTCTTCTTCATTGATCCGCAGGGTATCATCCGCACGATTATTTATTATCCGCTCAGCCTTGGACGGAACTTCGAGGAGATTTACAGGGTTCTCATCGGATTGCAGACCGCCGATGCTTTCTCTGTAGCACTTCCCGCCGACTGGCGTCCGGGTGACGACGTGATTGTTCCTACTGCCGGCTCCTGCGGAGTTGCAAAGGAAAGAATGGAAAGCAAGAATGACATGACCTGCTACGACTGGTTCTTCTGCACAAAAAAGCTTGACAAGGAAAAAGTGCTGAGCACGGTCATCAAAAAGAAATAAGCTCTTTTGTCACAACTCATTTTGCCCCTGTGATTCCCGGCCTGACGGCATAATGACTCACAGGGGCATCTTTTTCAATCGTATCAGCACGACAGGGCAGCAGAACTTACCGGGCGGATCCTGACCCGGATTTATCCGCTTTTTCACGGAAAGTGATCCTTCACAAAACAATTTGATGTATTTTTGCTGACCAAAAAGGTACCTGGTCCTGTATTCAGGAAACATGGTATCATCCGGAATCTTTAAATCTCATGCCTTATGATGGAAATCACCTTTGACGGAGGGAAAGTGGTTACGGCACATTACAACGGACACAGTATCAGAACGGATCAACCGACTGACAATGGCGGCGGCGGCACTGCACCCGCTCCCTTTGACCTTTACCTGGCATCGATCGCCACCTGCACGGGCGTTTATGTGAAATCATTCTGCGATAACAGGCAGATCCCGGCTGAAAACATAAAACTGACCCAGACCGTCCGGTACAACAATGAGACGGGCCTGCCCGAAGAGGTTAACATTGAAATAAAATTACCCCCTGATTTTCCTGAGAAATACAAGTCATCAATCCTTCATGTGGCAGGATTGTGCAAGGTCAAGAGATCAGTTGCCGAACCCCCTGATTTCATTATAACCGCAACACAGGGGTAAGTGACAGCTAAAAACAGGATCGCAGATTATTGCAGCTCTGACCGGGCTGGGAGATAATTTATTCCAGGTATATATTTATCAGCTGCTCGAGCAGTTCCTGTTTTCCGCTTCTCACCTCAGGCTCCCCGCTTTTAAGGGCAATCTCCCTGAGATCCTCCAGCGTAAGTTTACCTTCCTCGAAATCCTTACCGGGACCCGAATCAAAGGATTCGTATCTTTTCTTCCTGATCATCAGATAATTACTTTCATCCAGGATCCTGTCGGCAATGTACAGTGCCCTTGCAAAGGTGTCCATTCCGCTTATATGCGCTATGAAAAGGTCCTCCGGATCAGTTGAATTCCTTCTTATATGCGCATCGAAATTAATGCCGCCCGTTTTAAATCCTCCCGCCTGGAGGATCACCATCATTGCTTCGGTTATTTCATAGATATTGGTCGGGAACTCGTCTGTATCCCAGCCGTTCTGATAGTCGCCCTTGTTGGCATCAATGCTCCCCAGCATTCCGGCATCGGCAGCAACCTGGAGTTCGTGTTGGAAGGTATGTCCTGCCAGTATTGCATGATTGGTCTCAAGGTTGAGCTTGAAATCCTTGTCCAGCCCGTATTTATGTAAAAATCCGATGATGGAGGCCGAATCATAGTCATATTGATGCTTGGTGGGCTCCATTGGTTTGGGTTCAATCAGGAATGTGCCCCTGAAACCTCTCTTCCTTCCGTAATCGCGGGCAAGGGTAAGCATCATTGCCATATGATCGAGTTCGCGTTTCATGTCGGTGTTGTGAAGGGTCATGTATCCTTCCCGTCCGCCCCAGAAAACATAGTTCTCCCCTCCCAGCTCGATAGTTGCATCGATCGCGTTCCTTAGCTGAACGGCCACATTGGTCAGCACATTGAAATCGGGGTTGGTTGCCGCACCGTTCATGTAGCGGGGATGGGAAAAAAGATTTGATGTGCCCCAGAGGAGCCTGACACCGGTCTGTTCCTGCATTGTCTTCATGACAGGCACATACCTGGCAAGGCGTTTCTCCAGGTCGAGAACCGAACCTTCATTCCCCACAACATCCACATCATGAAAACAATAGAATTGAGCCCCTATTTTTGTAACAAACTCAAAGGCAGCATCCAGTTTCTGCCTGATCTTTTCATCGCCCTTAAGGCTGCTCCACGGGTAGGCATGCGTGGCATCACCGAACTGGTCCGTACCGTCGCCACAGAATGAGTGCCAGAAGGCAATGGCAAAACGCAGGTGATCCTTCATCTTTTTCCCTGCGATCACCTGTTCGGGATCATACCACCTGAAAGCAAGGGGATTTTTTGACTTTTTCCCCTCGTATTCAATTTTCCCTATTCCGGGATAAAATTCTTTTACACCCTTGTAAATCATACTGATGAATTTAAAATGATTATTGCTGATCTGAACATTATTTTCAAACTGAGGAAAGAAGCTCTTTCCATCTGTGATATGCTTCGTCGTAAGCCCGGGTTCTTTTACTGTCGGGGCCGTGCTTTCCCACAGCTGCAAGGCCTGCAAATGCTTCTCCGGCCGATTTGTAGTACCCGCATCCGATTCCTGCACCGCGGGCGGCACCGAGCGATCCGTCGGTATTGTACAGATGTATCTCCACTCCCGTAATGCATGCCAGGGTTTCCCTGAAAACAGGACTCAGGAACAGATTGGCGCTGCCCGTCCTGATAACATCGGGATCAATGCCGGTTTCCTTCATTATATCCAGACCGTACCTGAATGCAAAAGCTATCCCTTCCTGGGCGGCCCTGTAAAGATGGGCATTTGAGTGCCTGTTGAAATTCAGGCCGCTGATCCTGCATCCGATGTCCCTGTTCATCAGTATTCTCTCGGCTCCGTTGCCGAAGGGAAGAATGGCAAGTCCGTCGGCACCCGGCTCAGTCCCGGCAGCCAGGAGGTTCATTTCCTCATACGACCTGCCGCATCCGGCTTGTTTTTTGAGCCAGGAGTTAAGGATCCCGGTCCCGTTAATGCATAATAGAACTCCCAGGCGCGGTTTCCGTACAGAATGATTTACATGAAGGAAGGTATTCACCCTTGAAAGCCTGTCATATTTTGTCTGGTCGGTGATCCCGTATATTACGCCAGAGGTGCCGGCGGTTGCTGCAACCTCCCCCGGGTCAAGAACATTGAGCGAGAGGGCATTGTTCGGCTGATCGCCGGCCCTGTATGCCACCGGGATCCCTTCAGGCAGCCCGAGATCGGCAGCCACGCCGGGTGTCAGGCAGCCCTGAAGTGAGAATGAATCCTCAGGCTTTGCAAGCAGGTCCCTGTTGAAAGCAAAAAAATCCATCAACTCCGGCGAGATGTCCGATCTTATGTAATCCCAGAAGATCCCTTCAGAAAGACCCGAGTATGATGTTTTTATTTCTCCCGTCATCCTCAGTGCAATATAATCGCCCGGGAGCAGCACCTTGTAAATTTTATCGTATATCTCCGGCTCATTTTCCTTAACCCAGGCAAGCTTTGCGGCCGTGAAATTCCCCGGCGAGTTGAGGAGATGCGACAGGCAGAATTCACTGCCGAGACCGTTGAACATCCTTTCACCGTAACTGACGGCCCTGCTGTCGCACCATATTATTGCAGGCCGTAAAACGGAACCGTTCCTGTCAATTATCACCAGTCCGTGCATCTGGTACGCGATGCCTACGGCACCTATCCTGCTGCTTTCCGGACCAAGCCGGCTTGTGCATTCCTGCACCGCGAGCCGCAGATTAAACCACCATTCCTCAGGCTCCTGCTCGGCCCACCCGGGTTTCGCTGAAAGGATCTTCATTTCCTCTTTGGGGGAATAGGCAGTTGCAAGACATTTTCCGGATTCCCCGTCAATCACGGATACCTTTACGGAAGAGCTGCCCACATCGATTCCCAGAAAAAACATACTGACCTGTATTTATCTTAATTATCCTGAGCACCCGATTCCCCGGGTGACATAACCGGTTTTCCCGAAGCATCATCAAACAAATTTAAAATAAAAAGCATCTGAAATTAACTTCATCCATGAATTTCGGGAAAGGATTACCCCGATCGCCGGCTCTTAAGTGTTTTGTTGCCCTGTAATGAGTCTTTTTATTCTTTGTCTTTGATGTTCCTGTAAATGCAGTCAGTCCTGTCGCACAAACCACAGGTGAAGCTGTTGAATCTGACATTGCGTCCGATCCCGATAAAACCGCTGACCGATTTTTCAGGATCCATCAGTGCCGACGAATTCAGCCTGATGCCGCAGTAATTATCCGGCATGAGCCTGAAAAGCTTTTCCTGCTCATCAACCTTCCAGTCACAGTACCCCGGGTTATATCTGTTGGTCAGCTTCTTTCCCGAAACTTCCGTGTGCTTCTGCAGGTCTTTGTATAACAGATTAAAAGCAGCATCTACGATCTCATTACCGACAGCATCATATATGTAACCTGTTAACAGGTCTCCTGCCTCCATTGCCTGCCTGCTTTTTTCACTTATCCCGGGTCCGGCGGTACACAGGAATACGGCTATGGAATCGGAGCCTCTTAACTGTGATGATACGATCCTGTTGACCTCAAATATTATATCGTTTATTTCAATGGTCTTTTCCGCATCGCTGAACTTTACTGCTTCAAAGATGGTATATTCAGCCCTGGCAGGCGGCAGTTTTTCAGCTTCTTCCAGAGCCGAAAAAATCATTTCGGAAAATACGCCTTCGCACTCACCTTCCCCGAAGTTGAGCATTTGCCCGATCCTTGGAACACTGAGATCCAGTTCTGATATGTTGAATGAAAAATTTTTACCCTTCATGTTTTTTGTGCACTGGTGATCTTTCCCGGCAGAACCTTCCTTAATAACCGTCTTTCCGGGTTCCTTTTTGATATAATCATTACAGGCCGGATAAAGGTAATGTTTAAAAAGACAAACCGGGTCAGAGACCTGCCTCTTTTACTATTCTGCCCACTGCTTCTTCCCGGCCGAGGGTCATTATATGAATTCCGCTTATGCCTTTCTTTCCCTTAATTGAGCTGATCAGTTCAAGGGCGATCTGTATGCCTTCTTCGGCTGATTTTTCACCTGCTTTTTCCATCCTGCTCAGGATCTTTTCCGGAAGGCAGACCCCAGGGACCTTCTCATGCAGGTAAAGTGCCGTCTTGTAGCTTTTCAGCGGCGCAACGCCTGCAAGAATGTACACTTTGTCAAGGACGTTCCGTTTTTCCAGGTTCTCCAGCCATGGATCCAGCCTGTCGGGTTCAAAGATCAGGTTGGTCTGGAAAAACTGTGCCCCGGCATTGACCTTTTTCTGATCCTTTATTGCCTGAAGCGCCGGATCGGAGGCGAAGGGTGAGGTAGCTGCGCCGAGGAAGAATACCGGAGGGTATTTCATTCTGCGTCCGTCGAGATAAATACCCTCATCTCTCATTCTCCTCAATATCCAGAGCATCTGAACCGAATCCAGGTCAAGCATGCTGAGATCGGCCGCCGGATGAGGGCCCACTACCGGATTGTCGCCGGTCAGGCACAATATGTTTTTTATCCCGAGGTTGTTGACTCCGACAGCCGTCGCCTGAAGGCTGGTCCTGGTTGCATCGCGGGCAGTTATCTGGAAAACCGGCTCAATGTTCAGGTCTGTGGCGGATTTGCAGCAGGCAATGCCCGACATTCTAGGTACTGCCGACGACGCATCGGTGAAATTGACGGCTGCAACATATTGGCTTACCATGGCCAGGTTCTCTTTAAGCTTCCTGGTATCCGAACTAAGCGGAGGAGTGACTTCGGTCACAACCACAAACTCACCAGCTCTCAGTTTTCTTTCCAGCTCCGAAACCGGTTCGGCATAAGAGGGCGGATGATATTCAGAATCCCCGTTCCACCATTCAGGCTGACGAATGGTCCTGAACACCGAATCCCAGATCTCTGATTTCCTTTTCTTGTCCCTGGCAAACAATGAAGAAATGAATTTCCCCGTGCCGACGGCCCTGACCTGTTTTATTACGCCGCCCCAGGTTTCAGTTCCGGTTTTGTTCCAGTCGAGGGGAGGCAGGACCTCGAGAAGCGTTTTTTCCCTGCCTGTACGTTGTGCCCTTTCATATATGCAATACCAGACACATTTGCGTGTTGTATCAACATAGCATAGCTTCTCGGGGGTGATTCCCCCGCATGGTCCGTTCCTGAGGCCCTTCGGGCATTCCATCGGGCAAATGAATGCCGTTTCCTGGAGCAGGCAGTTGCCGCACATGCGGCACCCGAACAGGGGACCCTTTATCATGAGTTCGAGCCTGGCAAGTAGGCGCTTGCCCGGTTTTTCCTTTCTGAAAGGATAATAGGCAGGCTGCCATCTGCGATTGGGTTTTATACCTGACATTATACAGTTTGCACTTTTACGGCAGGAACTAGGGTAATTACCGGGTCTGATCCTGAAAATGCATGATGAACCTTACCGCAAAATCATCCCTGCCCATGATCAGATCAGTTGCCAGGACGGTGGAGGTTATCTTTTCAGGATTGGCAATGGGGCATGTCAGGCCGTTCTGGATGCAAATAGCCATAAATGCAGCATTAAGTGTTTCCCTCCCCGGCAGCCCGAATGAAATATTGCTGGCCCCGATGGTGATATTAAGTCCCAGGTTCTGTCGGACAAGCTTTATCGTCTCCAGAGTGGTCATGCATGCCATGGGTTCTGCACTGACAGCCATGGCAAGGGGATCAATAACAATATCCTCTTCACAGACTCCCGTTTTTACGGATCGTTCAATGATCTTTTCTGCAATTGCAAGTCTTTTCCCGGGGTCATTGGTTATTCCGTCATCGTCCATGCACAGGCCTATGATCGCCGCCCCGTGATCCCGGGCCAGCGGAAGGATACCCGAGAGTGAGGCTTCCTTGCCGTTCACCGAATTGATAAGGCATTTTCCGCGGGCTGCCTTAAGAGCTGCCTCAATGGCAGCAGGATTGGGAGAATCAATGCATAATGGTACGTCGAACCTCTCCTGAATGGCCATGACTGCAGCCGGAAGAAGCCTTACATCGTCAACGCCGGGATAGCCGACATTGACATCAAGCACCTCTGCCCCTGCATTTATCTGGCTCTCCGCAAGTTCAAGGAGATAGCCGAAATCACCTGCCTCGAGTGTGGAAACGAGCTTCCGTCGCCGGGTGGGGTTTATCGATTCACCGATAATAATCACAGGGCCATCGGTATCAATAACCACCTCCCTTGTCCTTCCTTTAAGCACTGTTTTCATATGGCCTACTGTGTTCAGGCAACCAGCTGCTTGAGGTAATTCACAGCACCCTGGGGGTCGGGAGAATAAAAGTCAGCGCCTATTTTTTCGCAATATTCCCAGGTGACAGGAGCTCCGCCAATGAGGATACGGGTGTCAGCGTAACTGTCTTTGATCACGGCAACGGTCTTCTTCATGTTTTCCATGGTGGTTGTAAGAAGGGCCGACAGGCCCACTGCCGCCTGGGGATTCTCCCCGATGGCTTTCATGAATTTTTCGGTACTGACATCCACCCCAAGGTCGATCACTTCCCAGCCACCTCCCTCAATCATCATTGAAACCAGGTTTTTGCCAATGTCATGAAGATCTCCGGCAACCGTACCGATTATGAATTTCCCTTTCCGCTTTGTTTCACCCGACTGGAAAAAAGGCTTAAGGTGCTTCATTGCGCTGTTCATTGCCTTAGCCGACATCAGCATCTGGGGAACGTAAATTTCTTTCCTGCTGAAACGGTCACCAACGGTTTCCATAGCCGGGATCAGAGCCAGATCAAGGACCTGGTCAGGTTTTATCCCGTTTTCGAGGGCAAACTTCGTAAGCTCGTCGGCCCCGTCCTCTCCCTTCATATCAGGCGGATAAGGCGAAACTTTATCTATCTTCCCCGATTGTATGCAACGGGCAATCTTGTTAAGAATCTCATCCATTTAAATAGTTGTTTAGGTAATTACGGAAATTTCTGGTTTCTGCCCTTTGATCAGGCTGTTTTCAAACCCGGATTAAATTTAAAAATTTATTTCATATATAACCTAATCCTCAACTGATTTGATATTAGACATGATATTTTACAAAACATAAGGTAAAATCAATAAATTTGAAAAATCTAACTTGAAAACCATAATTATTTACACTTGACCTATGAAATACGCTTTCCTCTTTATTTTCTGCCTTGCCCTTAATTTATCATCATTAACCGGGCAGTCTGTCGGTATATTCAGCAACAGCTCCGACATAGGCAATCCTCTTAATCCCGGTTCATCGGCATATGATCCGGCAGAACAGATCTACACTCTCAGGGGATCGGGCTACAACATCTGGTTTGACCGCGATGAATTTCATTACCTGTTCAACAGGCTTAAGGGAGATTTTATAATGACCGCTGATTTCAGGTTTGTTGGGAAAGGTACAAATGAGCACCGTAAAACCGGATGGATGTTGCGTTGGTCGACAGGGGAAAAGTCTCCTCATATATCAGCTGTAGTTCATGGTGACGGGCTGACCGTTCTCCAGTGGAGGGGTGAGGAAGGGGCTTCGATGCGGGATCCCCAGGACGAGATATTTGCAAAGGGTTCTGCCTATGACATCATCCAGATTGAACGTTCAGGAAAAAGGATAATCATGAGGGCCGCCCACAGCGGGGAGGTTCTCGAGGAGATCGGTTCGCATGAAATGCAGAATATGCCGGATGAAATACTTGCAGGATTGTTTGTCTGCGCCCATGAACCGCAGGCAATTGAAGAGGTTAAAGTCTGGAACGTCAGGATCGACAGGCCGGTGCCGGATAATTACGACCCCGATAAAGAAGGCTATCTCGGATGCCGACTTGAGACAATGGATGTTTTTACCGGGATGAGGAAAGTGATATATGAAAAACCTGGGCGTTTTGAAGCACCGAACTGGATGCCCGACGGCAGGCAGCTGCTTTTCAACATGGACGGACTGCTTTATAAAATACCGGTTACCGGTGGCAGCCTGGTTAAGCTGAATACCGGTTCAGTTGACAGGAACAACAATGACCATGGCATTTCCTTCAACGGCAAACTGCTGGCCATCAGCAGTCATAGGGAAGGAATGCCGGGGGGCGGCTCAACAGTGTATGTTCTTCCCCTCAAGGGGGGAGAACCCAGGCTGGTGACCGAAAATACGCCTTCCTATTTCCACGGATGGGCCCCTAACAATAAAGAAGTGGTTTATGTTGGTCAACGTGACGGGAAAAGTGTTTACAATATCTACCGCAAACCGGTAAATGGCGGCAGTGAACAAGCCCTGACTGACCTGAAGCCGGGCGAACATGTTGACGGATGTGAATATTCTCCCGACGGAAAATATATTTATTACAATGGCAGTCATACCGGCACCATGCAGCTCTGGAGGATGAAGCCTGACGGCACCGGGAGGGAGCAGCTTACCGATGACGATTACTACAACTGGTTCCCGCACATTTCACCCGACGGGAAATGGATCGTATTCATTTCATTCCCCTCCGATATAGAGGTAAACAGCCATCCCTCATATAAGCGTGTAATGCTCAGGCTGATGCCGGTTTCGGGCGGGAAACCCAGGGTGATAGCTTATCTCTACGGCGGACAGGGTACGATAAATGTGCCTTCATGGTCCCCCGACAGCCGGCAGATTGCTTTTGTGAGCAATTCGGGAAAATAGGTAAAGAACAATAAGTTAATTCAGTGAATTGGTCCTGAATTTCAAAACAGTAACTCTTCCTGACCGCAGGCTTGCTGCTGCACGCCTGAACCAGGGACTATATTCCCTGCTTACCGTCCCGGTTTTTGCAATGCTATATGCCATAACAGCAGCAGGGTTGTTCCTCGTGATAATAATATCCCTGTCCGGGGGAAGGAAAATAGTCCGGTTCCTTATCGGGAAGTGGTCGGAACTGGTCTTCCTGCTGATGGGAAAGAAGCTTTTTGTCTCCGGCAGGGAGAATATAAGAAAAGGAGAAAAGTACATCCTTCTTGCCAATCATGCCAGTCTTTTCGATATTGTTGCAATAACGTCCTTTTATCCGGAAGTATCATGGTTTGGACATGAAAGGCTTTTAAGGATCCCTGTCTTCGGACAATTCCTCAGGCTTACCGGATATGTGCCCTTCAGGGAGCCAACGGTCAGGAACACAAGGAACATGGTCAGGCAGCTGATGGAAAGGGCCGGTTCGGGTTCGGTTGCGCTTTTCCCTGAAGGCACCAGGACTCTTGATGGCAGGATAAATCCTTTCTACAGGGGCTTTATCTACCTGTTCAGGACCAGGGATATTTCCATTCTTCCGGTTACCCTGAACGGCTTCTATGAACTGAAGCCCAAGAACAGGTTCTATATTGATTTTGGTTCAAAACTCAGTGTCGTCATACACAAGCCCCTGGGAAAAGAAGAACTGACTGGCAAAAGTGACGACGAAATTATTAATATTGTAAAATCTGTAATCGAATCAGCCTCCCATTGAATATTGCGCATGCAGGAAGATAAATGGATTTTCATAGTAAACCCTACGGCCGGGAATGGCTTCGCAGGAACCCTTGTCGGGGAAATTGAAAAAATGATACCGGAGCATCATGCCGAAGGAGAGGTTGTACTGACCAAATATCCGGGGCATGCATCAGAGCTGGCCGGTGAGTATCATGCCAGGGGATTTTCAAACATCATAGGTGTGGGCGGCGACGGAACAATCAATGAAATTGCACAAACCCTTGCAGGTGTTGAGAACGTTACATTGGGCGTTGTCCCGGCAGGATCAGGTAATGATTTCATTCAGATACTGGGATTTCCCGGCCGGTTCGGCAAAAAGGAATGGGATACGCTTTTCCGTAGGAACACAATCAGGATGGATGCCGGAAGGGTTAACGGCAAGATTTTTCTCAACGGGATGGGACTGGGTTTTGACGCCCAGGTTGCTTCCGAAAACTATATTGAACCGGGTGTCCTGAAAAAGGGTGGTTCGCGGAAATATCTGTGGCACATTATTAAAAATCTTTTTTTCTTCAGGGAAAGGCAAATGGTGATTAGTAACGATGGCATAACCAGCGAAACCGATTGCTTTATCAACACCGTGTCAATAGGCCGCCGGTTTGCCGGTGGGTTCCTGCTTACGCCCGAAGCCATTGCCAACGATTCTCTCCTCGATGTTTGTGCGATCAGGCGGCTGAACCTGTTTCAGCGGTTCAGGTTGCTGCTGAAGGTTCCCGCCGGGAAGCACATATTCGACAAAAGGGTGTCTTATTACCGTACAGCAGGACTGAGAATCGGATTTACCGATGAGGTCCCCTTCCATATTGACGGTGAGTTGTTTTACGCAAAAACCTTCGATATTGATATTCTCGCGGAGGCCTTTAACCTCATATATAACCCTGAAGGGAATCATTTTTTCAGAAAAGCTGAATGACCGGATCGAAATTCATGATTTTCTGATAAAGGCAACTACTGTGAAAGAAATAACAGCAACCCGGAACAAACATGGCACCAGAAAGCCATCAGGTTAAATACTCCGATGATCCTGCACGCATGCAACCCGGCAAATGGCCGGATGGAACCCCGGACAAGAAACCGCTAAATAAATATACGGAATCCCGACAGTTATAAATAATGAATCCAGGAACAAGAACAGTCAATTAAACCCAGGTAAATCATGACGAGAATATCATTATTAAAGCTGGTATTATTCTTCGTTCTCATTGCAGCCGGATGTGGCAGCAATGAAGATACGGGCAATAAAAAAGATCCCGGCAATCCCGGTTCTCATATACCGTACCTTGAAAAACATGGATCAGCTGCCCGGCTGGTTGTGGGAGGGAAACCAATGCTCCTTATTTCCGGGGAACTTCATAATTCGACCTGCGGCGGGCTGGAATATATGCGGCCTGTATGGAAAAGAATGGCTGAAAAGAATCTTAACTGCGTGATTGCAACTGTCTCATGGGAACTGACGGAACCGGAAAAGGGAAAATTCGATTTCACCCTTGTCGACAGCATTATAACCGGAGCACGTGAAGCCGGCCTCAAGCTTGTTCTGATATGGTTCGGCAGCTGGAAAAACGGCGGATCGATATATATACCGTCATGGGTTAAAAAGGATTATCAAAAATATCCCAGGGTAAAGGATGAAAACGGGAAGACCCTTGAGATTCTGTCAACCTTCGGTGAAGCTTCATGTCAGGCGGATGCAGAAGCCTATGCACGGCTCATGCAGCATATCAGGATGGTTGATGAAAAATATGGCACCGTCATAATGATGCAGGTTGAAAACGAGGCAGGGATCCTTGACAATATGGGTGAAACACCCGGCAACGCCAGGCGGGATTTCTCGGAAACTGCCAATTCAGCGTTTAACGGACCTGTTCCGGGAGAACTTATGGATTATCTCGTGCATCACAGGGATGATCTTTTCCCTGAGCTGCTGAATGTCTGGAAGAGGAACGGTCTTAAAACAACCGGCACCTGGGAGGAAGTCTTTGGAAAAGGAGTTCTCAGGCCCCTGGAAAAGGACTGGAAGTTCTACTCCTATTACACCGAGGAGCTCTTTATGGCATGGAATTATGCAAGGTATATTGAACGGATAGCTGCAGCCGGAAAAAAGGAATATCCCATTCCGGTATATGTAAATGCATGGCTGAAACAACCGACGACAAGATGGCCGGGGCGATATCCGTCAGGCGGCCCTCTACCCCAGGTAATTGACGTTTGGAGAGCAGGAGCCCCGTCAGTCGATTTCATTGCCCCCGACATTTACATAGACGATTTCAGATGGGTATGTGATGAATTTACCCGCAGCGGCAATCCGCTCTTTATCCCCGAGACCAGGGGAGGAGAAGCAGGAGCAGCAAGGGCGTTTTTTGCATTCGGCGAATATGGTGCCGGTTGCTTTGCTCCTTTCGGAATAGATAATCCCGCCTACGGGAATAATGATCCGCTCGACGGAGCATATGCCGTACTCGGTAATTTATCACAGCTTATCCTGGAGCATCAGGGTAATGGAACCATGAGGGGCATACTGGTGGATGAGAGGACCAGGGAGCAGGAACTGTTCCTGGGCGGCTACAGGATCAGGGCATCCCTGGCAAATTATTCAGCATCCGGTATGACCGGAGGATTAATAGTCAATACAGGTGCCGGTGAGTTCCTGGCTGCCGCTAAAAATCTGGATTTATTCTTTTACCCCGAAAACGGTCCGGAGAGAATTGGTATCGATGCGGTGGATGAAGGAACATTCATCAATGGCCGATTTATCCCATCAAGGAGGCTTAACGGCGATGAGACCCACGCAAGTACATGGTCGGGTACCGGGACAAGATTTCAGGGGAATGACTACACTATTCAGAAAATCTCACTCTATCACTACAGATAACAATGTTTCCGTTGTGACAGGTACGCGAAGAGTCCGGATGGCATTAATTATATGACCACAAATTCCGTAACGGGAATTTCGCCGTAAACAACATTAAGGAAAGGTTTTCCCCCTTTAAGTCCTGTATTTCCGAACCCAGTTTCCGTTGAGATAAATGAAGTAAAATCTCCGGTCCGCGAATTCATGTACAATGTCCGCGATATGGCGTCATACCTCACTCCTGTCAGTCCCTGCAGAAGGGCATAGCTGGCCAGGGCCCTTGCATACCAGTGGCCGCACTCGTACTCGTTGAACGGATTCCTGAACCGGCCGTCATACCTGCTCCGTGCTGTCTGAACGATTTTAAGGCCTTTCTCAACTTCCCCCATCATCATCAGGTGAGATGCCACCTGGTATTCTATTCCCGTCCAGACCTCATTGCAATAGACGAACGGAAGTGAAAGCATTTCACCTTTCGGCCATGTACAGAGGAGAAGCCCACCCTCATCTCCGAATGCATAGGTGGGGCGCTGCGGGTTTGAATGATTCTTAAGGGTTGTCTTGAAATTATAACGGAATACCGAGTTGAGGTGGCTTGTTACTTTTACCGGGTCGATGATATTCTTCAGTCCGCATACCTCGGCGATCCATGATCCGAGCACCCCGTCGGAGAGGCAGCCTTTGCCGTATTGGTATTTCGGACCCTCCTTCTCCAGCAGCAGCTTTGCTTCTTCCGAATAATCGCTGCTCCACGATCCGATAGAAGCCTCGACGGGATCTTTGGCATGCAGCCCTTTCCACTGGATTTTCTGAATGAAGTACTCCCCGTCATACAGGTCAGCTTCCATAAACTGTTTTCCCTTTTTGTAAAGTTCCTCATAACGGGAAACATCCTCACCAAGCGATTTTCCCATCTCGGATACGGCCCTGAGGGCTCCCAGGTAGAAGCTGGTGCACATTCCGTCGGGTCCCCAGAATTCTATGTCATATGTATTATGATGCGGCTCCTCAAGCGTTCCCTTTTTCTCAGGATCCCATGTTTCTATGCAGTAATTCATGCTTACCGTCACCTTGGGATAAATTCTTCTGAGCCAGTCAGTATTGCCGCTGATGTGCCAGTCGCGGTACACTTTCATAATACCTCCGAGCTGTCCGTCGGCAGCAGCGTAAAATGTGGTTGCCACCGGTCGTATCGGCAGGGCCGCCCTGAATGTCTGATGTCCGTCAATATCCTGGCTCTGGTTGAACTCGGTCTCCCTGAGTGTTCGTTCGAGCTTAGGAAAAAGATGAGGTATGGCCTGGGCATAGTTCCAAACGTGTGTGCATGATCCTGCGCAACATCCCGAATTGTCGCTGCAGCCTTCCCAGTTCCATAGCTTCCCGTCATGTTGTCTGAGAACCGTCGTCGATTTCAGGATTGTCAGGTTTGCAGCCACGGCTTCAATAACCTCCGGGGGAAGGGAGCCGGAATAAAAGGCATCCGTGAATAATCCCGATTTCCTGTTCAGCTCATCGTAATTTGTCTGCCAGTACTTTACTATCTCTTCAATGGAATTGAACATGGAAGTATACCATGGTTTATAGAAGGGCAGGTCGGAACAGCAATCGGGTTCCTTCAGCCTGGCGTCATCCGACTTCACGTCCTGTCCATATTTGAGATCGGTGTCAGGCACGTACCATGCGAACATGAGCCTTATAGTCTTCGATTCGCCTTTATCGAGGGATAAAGGCACATACAGTGAAGCACCGGGGGCAGAGGATTCAACAGGTGCGGTATTCCTCATCCCGCCCTGCATGATAGTGTTCCAGGCAATCATCAGCGGATCCCACCAGCCGCCCCTGAACCAGCAATGATCAACCACCGTTTCGGGTACATCGGTGAAAATTGCCATGCTTCCTTTTGTTTCAGGCCTTTCCCTTGAACCATCCTCCGAAAGGATAAACCCATTCTTTAATGGTTTAATGGCTGCCCTGCCTCCCTGTACCGACATGAAGTTCACCGTGTTATAGGAAAAAACGGCTTCTACCGCCGATTTGCCGGTATTCCTGAAAGTATATTCGATCCCCCCGACTGGAAGGCTTGAATTATCTTCATCGGTAGGGATAAAGGGGCTCCAGGCGGTAATGCGGACCTCAACCGGTATGTCAGGATCGTTCAGATCAATCATGGCATAGGGAAACCGGGCAGTGAATACAGCATTTTCAAATCTCGGAAGGCCGAACGTTGTGCCCGGCGATCCGTTGCCTGAATTCGGCTGGCCGAATCTTTTCCATTCGGGTACGGGTCCTTCAAGCACGAGTGCCCCGTTTTCTGCTCCCTTCACCGAGATGGCTGCAAACATCAGCGGCTCATTGAAGATCTGGGGTCTGTTCCTGACCGACATATGTGAAATCGCACCGGTACCTTCAACACAGAACATTCCGGCACCGATGCCCCCAATAGGGAAAGCGATCCTGTCAAGGTTTTTTCCGGAATATGACCCGTTAAACTGATGTCCTTCCTTCTGAAGTTCCTGCCTGTTTCCCGAGCAGGAAACAAGCAATAAGGCAAAAACAATGGCCCATGAAACAGGGCGGAGACTGATCTTTTTCATTTCAGGCAAGTTAAAGATGGTTCAAGGAATTTCCCCGGCAGACTGATCACGCGGCGGATCAGCTCTGCTGGATAAGCCTGAGCCTGTCGCACAGGTCCTTTAATCCTTCGGGTGTATCTCCCCCGGGCTGTTCAACTGTGGTCCAGCCGGAATAGCCTATACTCTCAAGGGCATCCATCACCGCGCTCCAGTTTACATCCCCTTCCCTAAGCTTCACTCCGAAACCTGCGGATCTGCCCTGCTTGTCGGCAATTTTGCGGCTGTATTCCTTAATGTGGATTTTGGCTATCCTGTTACCCAGTATTCTGATCCATTGTTCGGGATAACCATATGTGAGAATATTACCGCAGTCGAAATAGAATTTTACCCAGGGGCTCTCAAACTGATCAACGTAGTATGCGGCTTCAACCGGACTGAGCAGGAATCCGTTCCACACATTTTCAATGGCAATGCACACGTTCAGCTTTTCAGCCAGCGGCAGGACCTTTTTTATCTCTTCCACTGACCTGTTCCAGCACTCGTCGTACGCCACCGTTTCAGTAACTCTTCCGGGAACGAGGAGGACTGTGTCGGCTCCGTATGCTTTGGCATCCTCAAGAGACACTTTCAGGGCTTCGACTCCGTTCTGCCGCACTTTGGGATCGGGATCAGAAAGGAGATATTTCCAGTGGTATTCGCCGCATACGCTTGGAATTGAAAGACCTGTGGCATCCCTGGCCTTCAGTATTTCATTCCTGTCGAGATGGCTCATTGGTTCAATGCCGTCAAATCCGGCTGCCTTTGCGGACCGGAATTTTTCGATTATGGTTTTTCCCACTCCGTTGCTTCCCCACATAATACCTTTCTTCAGTTGGGGGGCAGCAGTGCTGCGCAGGCCCGAAAGTACCGGAAGGGTTCCGGCTGAAGCAATGACTGAGGCCATCATGGTCGTTTTTGCAAATTGTCGTCTGTTCATATCCTGATAATTTTAAAGTAATGATCTGCAGCCGCACCGCGATCTGAAAAATCACGGCTGCGCTGACCGGGGATTACTCTGTAAAAACCCGGAGCAGCCTGTTGTTGTATTCCGGTTCCCGTGCAGACACCTGAACATGTTTTCAAGTTTCATCCCATTTACATCCATGGTGTTTAAAAGGCAACCCGGGGTATGTCCGCTATATCAGCCCAGCTTGGGTTCGGCCCCTATCACCGGAGGGGTTTCGGGGATTCCCGGTACCGGCCCGAATTCATAGGTTTTTGGTCCGAGATAAAGGTCGGAGTTAAGCACCTCATCCCAGGTCACATCCTTGCCCGTATAGGCCGACATCCTGCCCATGATAGTTATCAGGGTGGAATTGACCTGTGCCTCAGCGTCATTATAGGGTTTACCTGTCCTGATTGCAGTTACAAGGTTGATATGCTCCTGCACGAAAGGATCCTTAACCTTCCATGTTTCATCGGTTGAGCCTTCTTCCGGGTAGGGATATTTCCATACTTCCTCGCCCTTGAGATTGTAGATCATGCCCCTGGCATTTGCAAAACCCTCAGTTCCGACAATAAACTGTTCGGTAAGGTTGCTGCATCCTGTTATCTGCCGGGCGGCGCAATGGGTATGCATGCCGTTGTCGTAGATGTATTCCACGCTGAAGAAATCGTACTGGTCGCCTGTAACGCGTCTCTGGCGGCCGCCCCATGCCATTGCCTTCACGGGGTTTTTTCCCAGGTACCAGTTCATTACGTCAATTTCATGAATGAATTGTTCAACGATATGGTCGCCTGACAGCCAGCAGAAATTGGCCCAGTTGCGCAGCATGTATTCCATGTCGGACCATCCCTTCTGCCTTTGTATCACCCACAGGGATCCTCCGTTGCGTGTAATATGGGCGCTGACGATTTCGCCGATCTGTCCGCTGGCAACCCGCCTTTGGGTTTCCATGAAATCTTTCTGGACCCTCCGGATTGTTCCGCTTACTATACTGAGCTCTTTGTCGGCAGCCCTCTTTGCGGCTACCATAACCCTGCGCGCACCCACCGGATCGACAGCGCAGGGTTTTTCCATGAAAATATGCTTCCCGGCAGCCACCGCAGCCTCCACATGGGCGGGCCTGAAATGCGGCGGAGTGCACAGGAGCACTATGTCAACACCCGAGTCAATGACCTTCTCAAAGCTGTCGAATCCCACAAAGCATTTTTCCTCAGCAATCTCCACGTTCCTCTCTTTTTTCAGCTGCTCCCGGCACTGATCGAGCTTGTCCCTGAAAACATCACCGAGAGCGGTTATTTCCAGGTTAGGGCCGGCGTCGAGGAAATTGATTGCAGCACCGGTTCCCCTGCCCCCGCAGCCAATCAGTCCTGCCTTAAGCAATTTACCGTCAGGCGCCACGTTCAGCAGCGTCGGCAGTTTCAGCTCGGGCTTTCTTGACTTACCGGAGCAGGAACCCAGCAGGCCCGCTGTTCCAATCGCACCTATTGCCGCCAGCGATGACCTTGAAATAAACCCGCGACGATCCAAACCTTTCTTTTTTTCCGAATTATTATTCTTACTCTGTTCCATTTATATTATATTTTGATTAGTAAACTTCCAGCTCTCTCCATCCGGGTATTTTCGGGAATCTTGCATGAGGCTCGGTCTGGTACCAGTAACAAACTGACGCGATATCTGATTTCTGGGCAAGATACCTTCCACCCTGTCTCCATCCCAGATCCTGTATTGTAACCTTCAGATCCTTTTCGAATCTTATCGGATCCATAATGTGCCACCTGTACATTCCAAAGCGCTGCATTACCCTGTAACGGCCGTCGCCGCGTATCACCTGGTGAAGCCCTGCGTAGGGGGTACAGAATTCGGTGTAATCACCCACTTCAACTCCCGCGTCATTCCTCTTCCTGGTTTCAAAATTATAGGAACCGCAGAAATAATCTTCAGTTCCGGTTCCGCATATTGTAGGGAACCTGGTGTCGCCGTCAATGAAAAACTTGATCTCACCTTCTCCCCACCATCCGTTATTGTTCACTCCGACAGCCATATAAACCCCGACATAGTGTCCTTTGCCCTTTATGCCGTCGATGATCGTGTAGTCTGAAGTCACATTGGGATTAAGTCTGCGGTACTGGGCATGAAAATATGCGGCATCGGCAGGAACATCAGTCAGCGTATAGTCTATCTGGTAGAAAAGGGTCATCGGATCCTGATCGCCGACATTTTCCATTGTTATCCTGCACTTTTTCCTGAACGGCATCACCCAGTAGCAGTTTAACGCGCTCCCGGGATTGACACAGACGGCAAGGGACGACAGAGGTGCATACTGACCCCAGCCCATGCCGAAAAAGTCACCCACCGGGCATTCAACCGACGGCTCTGCTTCATCATCCCAATAGATCCGGATAATGGAGAACCTCCAGTTGCCTGCGGGTGTCATCCAGATATGCTGAATTGCACCAGGCCCTTCAATCTCAGCCATGGTAAACGTTTCCCCGGGCAGTATACGGACGAGGGGATTAACTTTCCAGCCCTGCCCCAGATCACGCGCCGCATGAGCAGAGTTGGCCGCATTGGGCTTGTCCTTATCCTCAAGCCGCGCCATGCCTCCCTTCCCCTTTTCACCCGTGAAGTTCTCAGGACTTATTGAACGTGTCTTTGCATCTGACAACCTGTAAAGATTGCCCATATTCATGTCAAGCCCGTTGAACCGGGCCTGCGACATTACCATTACCGGTACCATAATGGCAATAATGAAAAGAATCAGTCGGTTTCTCATAATCACTGGTTTTAAGTTAAGTGGTTTTGACAGGTTTTCAATCACCTTTAAAAATAGTAAATTATCAAATGGAAAAGAGAAAATATCACCGAATAGTGCTGAAAAAAAGAAGAGAAGAACCTGCCTCTTGATTCTTCTCTTCACACACCAGCCGGTAAAACCGGCTTCGCCTAACTAATTCATGCCTGAAACCTGACCTAACTTATAAAGAAACTATGCGTGTATGCTAAACCGTTCCGGCGCAGCCACCATCTAAGTGCTTTGGCAATCTTCCTTTTTTTCAGGAGAACAGTGCCGAACTCTTTTGACGTTATCTGGTAGAAGATTTTCATTTTTTAAGTAGTCGTTCCCCGGTTATTTTCTGTATTCTGTTATTACCTTCCGTTGCACTGGTTCCCGTATTCACTGAACCACTTTTTCTTTCCCGGAATCCTCAGGTAAAATTAATTTCCCGGCAATTGTGTGTCAAGTTGCAAATGTCCGGTTTATGAGCAAGAGAGACATGCAGTGGAGCGACTGGTCAAAGAAAATGCAATGTCTGCAAACTGAAAATGACAGTTCACGGACGGATAAAATACATTAGTCAAACATCACCGGAGATTTACCACCGAAATTCCCTTTTAACAGCTTTCTTTTGAATAATTTAACTCAACATGCTCATATTAAACAATATACATTTTGCTTGCCTGAATATTGCATTTTATTTTGCATTTTGACGAAAGTGAATAAAATGATGACCGGGAAGTTGTGAAAACAACCTTTATTTAATTTTTCAGATCTTCCGGAATGCAATTAAAACATCATAAATGAGAAACTTCGGAGTTTTTTTTTAAATTTGGATAGTTGATGTCGGCAACAGGATTTGACTTTACAATACAGGATGTATGAACCGGGACTAAATAACCGCAATATCTTGTTTTAATTTTATTCCTCTTTATTAGAATTATCATACTCTGAAATTATGTACACCTATACTTTGGGCGGCAAATCAGGAAAAAAGTACGTACTTCACGAAAGCACGGATATGGTTGCTTTAAGAACAAGAAGTTCAAGGAGCATCAAAAATGCCGTTAGTTCTCCCGGGGGCCGGAAGGCACTGAAGGACTTTGAGCTGGTGCTTGAGTTCCCCGAGGCGGATATTTCGGTCTACAGGCTGAGAGAACCTATAAAGGATCCCGTGGCAGTAAGGGACAGGGCAAGAATGATGCTCAAAAAGGAGCCCGAGCTCAGGTTTGCCGGCAAGGTCCTGGTTGAAGCCGACGGCAGGACCCTGGTCCTCTACACTGAAAATATTTTCATTAAGTTCCACGATGAGGTGAGATCAGAAATCTGTGAAAAGATCCTGAAAGACAACAAACTAAGGATCAAACAGAAACCCGATTATTCGAAGAATACCTATTTTGCAGGTGCACCCGAGAACACCGGCCTGAGGATCTTCAGTATTGCCGAGTCGCTGCTGGCCATGGAAGAAGTTGAGCTGTGTCATCCCGAGCTTATCCGGAAAAGAGGATTCAAGGGGATTAATCCCAAGCAATGGCACCTGGCGGGTACCCTGATCAATGGCAGGAGGATAAATGCCGGGGTGAAGGCTGACCTTGCTCACAGCTTTTCAACCGGAAAGAACATAGTGATAGCGGTCATTGATGACGGGGTTGAGATAGATCATCCGGAATTCAGACTACCAGGAAAAGTGGTTCACTCGCGGGATGTAGTCACCGGCAGCAATGATCCGAGGCCCCGGAGCAGTTATAACAATCATGGTACGGCATGTGCCGGGGTTGCTGCCGCATCGGGAATGGAAGCATCGGGAGTTGCCCCCGGCGCCATGCTTATGCCTGTCAGGCTCAGTGCCAACCTGGGGTCTGCTGCCGAGGCCGCGGCATTCAAATGGGCCGCGGACCACGGGGCCGACATAATCTCCTGCAGCTGGGGCCCGGAAGACGGCTCATGGTCCGACCCGGATGACCCTGTTCATACAACCATGGTCGATCTTCCCGACAGTACCCGGCTCGCAATCGATTATGCCGTCAGCCACGGACGCAACGGAAAGGGATGCATAATTACCTTTGCAGCAGGAAACGGCAATGAAGACTGCGGCTACGACGGGTATGCCGGATATGAAAAGGTAATGGCCGTTGCGGCGTGCAACGACAGGAGCAGGAGAAGCATTTACAGCGATTACGGCAAAAATATATGGTGCTGTTTCCCAAGCAACGATTTTGGGTATCCTCCCTTCAACCATCCCGATCCCCTTACTCCTGGAATATTCACAACCGACCGGCTGGGCAGGGCAGGATATAATCCCGGAGGCAACTATACCGACAGCTTCGGAGGAACGTCGGCCTCATGCCCCGGGGTGGCGGGAACGGCAGCACTTGTTTTGTCGGCCAATCCTGCCCTCAAATGGACTCAGGTAAGGAAAATAATAAGGGAAACATGCGACAAGATCGATATTTCAGGTGGAGAGTACGACAGTGAAGGACACAGCAGGTTCTACGGGTACGGAAGGATCAATGCCCTGAAAGCGGTCAAGCTGGCACTCGAAACCGGTGCCGCCGGCAAATCAGGCAAAAGGAGGAAGAAATCCGTTACAGTTAATCAATAAACCAATCAGCCATGGCAAGGGAAATAATATCGGCGGGTGATATCCGCAGGCTAAAACAGGAGGCTGCAGCTTCGAAAACCGACGGCAAAGGCGCGCAGCCGGCCAGGGACAGCTATTCCGACAGGCTTTTCAAGTACATTCCGGCCGAGCTGGTGGCCGGGTATATCTTTATACAGGGAATACTGAAGAATATTCCTCAAGGGCGGGAGGCCTTAATCCTTCAATGGATTGTCTTCGGCCTGTTCTGCCTGCTTACCCCGCTGTATCTCCGGAGAATTCAGAAAGTATTCAAGATACAGCAGCTTCTGATATCGTTGTTGTCGTTTGTCGTATGGTGCTTTGCCCTGGGAGGTCCTTTTGCCCTCTCCGGGTGGTATGACCCGGTATACGGACAGATATTGCTTCCTGTGTTTACGCTTGCAGCTGCCATCTGGGAAGCTGAAAAATAACGAAATGGCCATATTTTGCCGGTAAGAGCCCATGCAGCGGAATGATCCGCTAACATGCTTCAGTTACTGCAGCCGGGATACACAGGACATCATCAGGCCAGGGAATTTCTTCACGGGAAATGTCCGCAGCCGCCGGGGATAGTTCCGTAACATTGAAAGGGAAGCTACTTTACAAACCCTGACAAAGGCCTCCGATGGCAGTTATCAGATGCCGGATCCTGATCCAGGGTAACCAATGCCCTGAGTTTTCTCCCGGAGATGTGAAAACAATAACCGGTAATTATGTGTTATCTTTCATGCCCGGTTTTTTGTTCCGGTGATTTTTGACTTTTTAAAACTTGTACGAACTATGCCGCTAAATATCTCCGACAATCTGCCTGCAGTCAGGATCCTTGAAGACGAGAATATTTTCGTAATGAAGGAAACCAGGGCGCTGCATCAGGACATAAGGCCTCTGCAGATCCTGATATTCAATCTCATGCCGGTAAAGATCACGACCGAAACACAGATCCTTAGGCTTCTTTCAAACACACCCCTCCAGGTTGAGATCACCCTCATCTATACAAAAATGCATCTTTCAAAGAATACTCCCAGGGAACATCTGGATGCATTCTACAAAACATTCGATGATGTTTCACGCCATAAGTACGATGGTATGATCATCACCGGCGCGCCTATCGAACACCTTGAATTTGAACAGGTGGATTACTGGGAAGAGATGACCAGGATAATGAAATGGGCCGATCATCATGTTACCTCAACCATGTTCATTTGCTGGGCATCACAGGCTGGCCTGTATTATCATTACGGGATCCCGAAATACATGGTGGGAGAGAAAATATTTGGCGTGTTCAATCACCGCATCTATAACAAAACCAACATCCTGATGAGAGGTTTTGATGATGAGTTTCTTGCACCCCATTCACGGTACACTGAAGTCAGGAGGGAAGATATCGAAAAGGTCAGTGAGCTTGAAATACTGGCCGATTCGGATGAAGCAGGTATTTACCTGGTTGCTTCAAGGGATCTGAAAAGGGTCTTTGTCACAGGTCATTCAGAATATGATCCGCTGACCCTCAAGTCGGAATATGACAGGGATATTGCCAAAGGTCTTGATATCAGGGTACCGAAGAATTATTTTCCCCATGATGATCCCCTTAAACAGCCGATGGTAAGATGGAGGAGCCATGCAAACCTGCTTTTTTCAAACTGGCTGAACTACTGCGTTTACCAGATCACTCCCTACATCCTGGAGAACGGGGGGAAACCTGATACAGCCTGATTCCGGGATTTCCTGACCTTCCTGACAGAACACATGTAAAAATTTCCGACATGTCATTCTGACATGTCATTTGTTATTTGTATGTCAATTTGACACTTTATTTGTTTTCCTGCCAGTATACTGGAATCCAGGTGATTAAAGTCATATTGCCCCTTCTCAGCGGTGCTTAACCATGAATGGTACATCGTTTGACTATTCATGGTCAGAAGTAAAAAAATGTTTAACATAAAATAATGGAGGATTTCACCATGGCACTTGTAAAATTCACAAACCGTTATCCGTCGTTCTTCGATCGTTTCTTCGACAGCGAATTGTTTGACTGGACGAGCCGCAACTACTCTGAAACCAACACCACTATTCCGTCGGTGAACATTAAGGAAAGTGATGATGATTTTGAAGTTGAGATGGCTGCTCCGGGCTTCACGAAAAATGATTTCAGGGTGGAGCTGAACCATGATATTCTCACGGTTTCTTCCGAAAAGAAGGTCGAAAACGAGACCAGGGAAGGACAGGAGTTCACTAAGCGTGAATTCAGCTACCAGTCGTTCTGCCGCTCATTCACGCTGCCGCACACCGTCGACAATCAGAAAATTTCGGCAACCTACGAAAACGGCATCCTGAAGGTTCTTATACCCAAGAAGGAGGAAGCCAGGACCAGGCCCCCGAGAACCATCGAGATCAGCTAATTTCAGGATTTTCGTTGCTTGTCGGTTGATTATGGATCAGAGGTGTCCCGTTCGGGCACCTTTTTTTCGTATAATCATAAGTCCGTCCCAGGCCGGCAGGATAACATTTTCGATGCCGGTTTGCTTCTTTATCATTTCATTGAATTCGATTATACCCCTGGTCTGAGGGTCTCTTTTATCTTTTTCAAGTACTTTTCCTCCCCATAGAACATTGTCAACCAGGATTAATCCTCCCGTTGCAAGCTTGTTTATTGCCAGGTTGAAATACTCGGCATATTCGCGCTTGTCACCGTCAATATATATGAGATCAAATTTCATGTCAAGTCCCGGAACAGTATCCTGGGCACGGCCGGTGATCTGAATTACCCGTTCTGCAACACCTGCCTTCCGGAAATAGGAGTTGCTGAAGGCAAGCAGTTCATCGTTCGGTTCGATGGTAATGATGCGCCCTCCCAGTCTCAGTCCCCTGGCAAGGCAGATTGTGGCATAGCCCGTGAAAGTGCCGATCTCAAGTATATTGTGCGAAGCCTTCATTCCTGAAATGAATTCGAGCAGGCGGCCCTGGAGATGACCGCAAATCCTGTTGGGATTGACGAATTTTATATGTGTCTGCCTGTAAAGATCGTCCAGGACCGGATCGACAGGAGTGTGAAGCTCAAGCAGGAAGTTATCGGGAAATTTCTGCATTGTTACCTGTAAATAAGCGTCGACAGCATATCAGGATCGAAAATATCATTGGCTGTTTCCAGAAGATGGGAAGATGAAATATTGTCGATCTTCCTGTATATCTCCCCGGGATCTTCGACTGTATCGAAGACAAGAAGACTTTTGCCCAGGCTGAGCATAAGGCTTTCATGATTTTCAAATCCCCTGGCAAGGTATCCCTTGATCTGGTTCCGCGCCTTGCCGAGCTGGACGATTCCCAGCCTGGTGGTCCTTAATTTGTCAAGCTCCGCCCTGGCCGCCATGATGCTTCTTTCAAGATTCTGATCTTCCGTACCAAAATAAATGGAAAAAGCCCCGGTGTCACAGTATGGTATATAGCTTGATTCCACATTGTATGCGAGCCCGTTCTTTTCCCTGAGCGAAAGGTTCAGCCGTGAATTCATCCCCTGCCCGCCCAGGATATTGTTGAGCAGGAACATGCCGGGGCGCCGTTCATCCCTCAGGTTGTAGGCTACATTTCCTATTATGCAGTGGTCCTGGTATGTATCGAGGTTTTTCGTCAGGCATGCCGGCTTATATGACCATGGAGGTGAAAAGCATTGTCTTCCCTTCATCTCGGGAATATGTTCAAAATATTTCCTGAACAGGGAAGTAAGCCTTGCATATGAAATGTCGCCGACGGAACAGAATACCATCTGGCTCGTGTTATAGTTCCTTGAAATGAAATCCCGGATTGATCCGGCTGTGAAACATTTAACAGTTGACGGGGTGCCGAGGATGCTGTGACCAATTGACCGGCCTGCAAAAATAAGTTCTTCAAAATCATCGAAAATCAGCTCGGCGGGATTATCAAGGTATGAATTGATCTCGTCGATGATCACATCTTTTTCTTTCTCGATTTCTTTTTCGGGATAGGTTGAATTGAAAACCATATCGCTTATTATTTCAATGGCCCTTTCATAATCGTCCTTAAGGAAGGAAGCATGCACCACTGTTTCTTCCTTGGTTGTGTAGGCATTGAGCTCACCGCCAACATCCTCGAGCCTGCTGAGAATATGATATGCTTTTCTTTTTGCTGTTCCCTTGAACAGCATGTGTTCGCTGAAATGGGCTAATCCGTGTTCATGTTCCTCCTCGTCACGCGATCCGGTTCCGATGATCAGTCCGCAATGGGCAACCAGCCCGGTGACCGGGTGATGGACCAGCCTGATACCATTGCCGAGTGTATGGTACAATAACTCCATTGCGATTTGCCAGGATGCAAAGTTATCACATAGCTGAAATGATTGCAAACAGAAATTTTCCACCTCAAAGTTTTGGTAGAACCGTTTTGAGATTTATATTTGCATTCCGAAAAGCAGGTGCCATAGCTCAGTCGGTAGAGCAACGGACTGAAAATCCGTGTGTCCCTGGTTCGATTCCCGGTGGCACCACAGAAAAAGAGTGAGAGTGAGAGGGGAAACAAGAGTGAGAGTGAGAGTGAGTGAGGAGAAAAGGTGGAGGGGAGCAAGAGTGAGAGCGATGACTGAAGCATCGCTTTTTTTATTGTCTGAATGAAGCCGGCCGCAAAAAAGGAGTTTTTCGTTTACGCCCTGGTCAGCCTTACTGACGGGGTGATCTATGTCGGAATAGCAACCGACTGTGAGGCCAGACTCAAACAGCACAACAGCGGAAAATCAAAATATACCTCCGGACATCGTCCATGGAAACTGTTCTACAAGGAATTTGCTGGTGAAAGCTTTTATCCCTTGTAGTCAGTCTCACCACTGACATTATTCCCTGAATTCCTGTTTTACAAAATATTTCTCCATCATTAAAAGACTTTATTGTCTTTTAATGAATTATTACTTATACTTGCAGCTGCAATTCATATTATCATAAATAATGGAAAAGAATAATTACAATAACAGGACCCTGGGAGAAATCGTCACTGAAGATTTCAGAACCGCCGGAATATTTCAGAATGCCGGACTTGATTTCTGCTGCGGAGGTAAGAAACCTCTCGAACAGGCATGCAGGGAGAAAAACATCAGCTTTGAAGAAATAGTGAGGAAGCTTGAAGATGTGAAAACTGCACCTCAAAACCCCGGCCAGAATTTCAACGAATGGAAGCCTGATTTCCTGGCCGACTATATTGTAAACATCCACCACAGTTATGTGAGGAAAAATCTGCCCGAACTTGACTTTTACACCAAAAAGATAGCAGATGTCCACGGCGACAGGCATCCTGAACTGATTGAGGTCGCTGACCTGTTCGGCAGGATCAGCGCTGAACTGAAGCAGCACCTTCAGGCAGAGGAGGAAGTACTGTTCCCTGCAATAAAGGAAGCCATGAAGGGAAATTCACCCAAAGTGAGGGAAACCATAAGTTCAGAAATAGCACGTATGAGCGGTGAGCATGATTTTGTAGGCGGCGCAATGGATAAAATAAATGAAATAACCAATGGTTACGAAGTGCCTGCCGATGGCTGCAACACCTATATGGTTGCCTTCCGACTGCTGAATCAGTTCGAAGACGATCTGCATATACACGTCCATCTCGAGAATAATATACTTTTTCCCGGGGCATTGACCCTGTAATACAAACAACTGCTGCAGTTACCGGCTCCGGGTGCTTTTCAGTATGGCCGCTCCGGCTGCCGGCTGTAACAACCTCACTCTGCCTCAGATGGATTTTCAGGTTAGGCAAGTTTGCATCCGCTTTGGGATCCACAATCCGGTTGGAGTCCGGTAAGAGTCGCAGCCTTTTTTCCCGGCAGATCACAAAATGTGAGTTAATCATTATCATACTGGTACGCTTTTTGATTCATGTATTATTGCTTTCGTTAGCCTGAAAAGAACAGGGAGCGGAAGTTTCATGGCGCAACAGGATCAGATGTCATGATATTTGCCCGTGATGATATTGCATGGATCAGATAATTCATAATCAGCAGATAAGGGATGAAAAGACTGGCATTTTCCGTTTTTGCTTTTTTAACATGTGTCGCAGCTTATCCGCAGGAAAAAAATACTGAGATACCGCAGGAATTCGTGAAAAATAAGGATGCGGCCCAGGACGCACCAGTCACTGCAACAATAAGGTCGGCGACAAGGCTTTTCAGCGACAGGAACGACCTTACATCCGTTATAATGGTAATTCCGAAGGACTCAACGGTTGTTGTTCTTGGGTCGGTTGAACCTTTCCTGAATGTTACTTTTGCAGGTATGGAAGGTTACATCTATGCGCGTCACGCTGAAGTGCACAAACCAGTTGCCGCAGCGGAGCCTCCCCTCCCCTCTCCTTCGCAAAGGACCTCAGACGACCGGGATATTCCCTCCACGCGACCCGTTCAGCAGCGGCAAAAGGCAAGCCGATATGAATATCTTCAGCATAAATATGGAGCCGCATTGGCTTCAGAGCTTTATGCCGGCAAGATATGGAAAGGGATGACAGGACAGATGATCAGGGACAGCTGGGGGTCGCCAATTAAGATCAACATGGTTATCAGCGGTAACAATACCAGGGAGGAATGGATTTACCGGAACACATGGCTTTACCTCCGCAACGGCGAACTCCTGGAATGGGGGCCGGTCAGATGACGCCACCCTTGCCTTCATTCTTTTCACAAATTAGGAACTTAGGTTTGGAGTTATGATTTTTTTTTTAATTTTGCCGGCGTATCTGCGGGAGTAGCTCAGTTGGTAGAGCATAACCTTGCCAAGGTTAGGGTCGCGGGTTCGAGTCCCGTCTCCCGCTCAAACAGAGCCGCATGAAAATGCGGCATTTTTTATTTATGAAAACGACGACATGTTCCACATGGAGGAATATTGAATAAATAAAAAATGACGACGCGACAGCGGCGACTCTGTTTGATGGTATCCCCAACAGGGTCCGTCGAGCCGCAGGCGAGACAATCCCGTCTCCCGCTCAAACAGAGCCGCATGAAAATGCGGCATTTTTTATTTATGAAAACGACGACATGTTCCACATGGAGGAGTATTGAATAAATAAAAAATGGCGACGCGACAGCGGCGACTCTGTTTGATGACATCTCCAACAGGGTCCGTCGAGCCGCAGGCAAGACAATCCCGTCGCTTGCCAGACCGACTCAGGCTATGCCTGAAGGAGGGATGAGGCAATTAAAAAAGAAGGCCACGACAGTGGCCCTTTTTGTCTGAAAGCATCTCCCAACAGGGTCCGTCGAGCCGCAGGCGAGACAATCCCGTCGCTTGCCAGACCGACTCAGGCTATGCCTGAAGGAGGGATGAGGCAATTAAAAAGAAGAAGATGTTGCAGATGGGTATTTTTTTATTGTCACTTTCTTTTGATCCTCCAAAAGAAAGTGACCAAAGAAAAGGAGGCCGAAAAAGACAACCGCCCCTGTTTTTCGCCATTTGCGCTGAGGCCATTTCCCGCTCCAAAAAACATGGAGCGGTTCGCGCCTTTTCCGGTCTGCCCGCGCACCGCCGGATTCAGTATGCTGGTATTGCGACGGGTATTTGTTTTTCCATTAAACTGTTGGCGGCTCTTGAAATTACATATTACGCCCCTTCAGGGCTTATTGTCACTGGTGATCCTTTCCCCGGCTGTCGCGGGGGGCAAGTGACCAAAGAAAAGGAGCCTGTGCGCCGTTGTGCTCAGAATATTGATATCCGGATGGCTTTCACGACAGCCCGGTCAGGTCCCGGAGCTTAACTCCGAACATGAATTTTCTTATTTCTTCTGCTAAGCCAATATTCTAGAAAGGCATAAAAACACATTGAGAAAATACCGTAGAAAATTCTGTGTGAATGACAGGCTCCCCGGATTTTTCGTAATTTAGCACTCCAAATACATGTTCAGTTTTCAAACTACAATTTCCCGTCAATGAAAAGAATCATCAATTTATTTATTCTTCTGGCTGCAGGAATTATGTTTTCCTGCACGGCAAAAAAGAACGAATCACCTTTTTCAGTACCGTTTGAAAAGTACAAACTCAGCAACGGACTGACTGTCATCCTCCACGAAGACAAATCAGATCCGATCGCAGCCGTTGCCGTGGTCTTTCATGTTGGATCAAGCCGTGAGGTTCCCGGCAAGACCGGATTTGCCCACCTCTTTGAGCACATGATGTTCCAGAGGTCGGAAAATGTCGGGGAAGATCAGCTGTTCAGGCTTATACAGGGTGCAGGAGGAGAACTTAACGGGGGGACCAGTTTTGACTACACGGTTTATTATGAGGTAATTCCGAAGAATGCCCTTGAAATGGCCCTGTGGCTTGAATCAGACAGACTGGGATATCTCGAGAATACTGTAACCCAGACAGCTTTTGCCAACCAGCAGAATGTTGTTCAGAATGAAAAACGCCAGGGAGTTGACAACACCCCATACGGGCACAACGAAGCCCTTATATTGAAAAACATATATCCACAGGGTCATCCGTACAGCTGGGACGTCATCGGGGAGATGGAAGATCTCCAGAATGCGACGGTTGAGGATGTCAAGGCCTTCCACCGGAAGTTCTATGGCCCGAACAATGCAACGCTTGTTGTAGCGGGCGACATAAATAAGGAGGAGGTAAAAGCCATGATTGAAAAGTATTTCGGAGAAATTCCCGCCGGCCAACCTGTTGAGAAAACTTCTCCCAGGCCTGCAACACTGTCTTCAACAATAAAACTCTACCACGAAGACAATTTTGCCAAAGCTCCCATGCTGACAATGGTGTTCCCGACCGTTGAACAATTCTCAAAAGATTCATATGCGCTCGACTATCTCGGCCAGCTTCTGTCCAGCGGCAAAAAGGCCCCACTGTACAAGGTCCTTGTCAGGGACAAAAAGCTAACCTCGTCAGTCTATGCCTATAATCAGTCGCTTGAACTCGCAGGGACTTTTGAGATATCTGTCACAGCAAACCCGGGTGTGAATCTCACCGATGTTGAGAAAGCTGTTTTTGAAGCATTTGACTTGTTTGAAAAGGAAGGTTTTTCTGAAGCGGACCTTACTGCCTTAAAGGCAAAAAATGAAACCAGCTTTTACGGCCAGTTCAGCAGTATACTCAGTAAATCTTTCACCCTGGGAGAATACCAGATGTTCAGGGACGATCCCGCATACTACAACAACGATTTTAAAGCCGAACAGGCAGTCACGTCACAGGATATCAAAAATGTTTTTGAGAAATATATTAAAGGGAAGAATTTCGTGATGACAAGCTTCGTTCCCAAGGGTGAAGTGAACCTTATTGCAGAAGGATCAAAAAATGCTGAAATAGTGGAAGAAGATGTGACAAGGGCAGCACAGGTGGAAACAACAGCCGAAGTTGAGGAACCGGTTGTGAAGACGCCGACCAGGATAGACCGTTCCGTTCAGCCCCCCCTCGGTCCCGACCCGGTCGTTACTCTTCCCGAAGTCTGGAAAGGATCTCTTTCCAACGGAATGACACTTTACGGAATCAGGCAGAGCGAACTGCCGCTTGTCCAGTATTCAGTCATCATCGATGGCGGACATCTTCTCGATCCGGTTGAAAAAGCCGGAATTGCATCCATGACCGCGGCACTTATGAATGAAGGAACAAAAAATAAAACACCCGAAGAGCTCGAGGATGCAATAAGGCTTCTGGGAGCAAGCATTTCGTTCACCGGGGGCCCTGAGAATATTTCAATAAGAGTGAGCACCCTTTCCAGGCACTTTGAGAAAACCCTGGATCTTGTGGGGGAGATGCTTTCCGAGCCGCGCTGGGATACTGTTCAGTTTGAACTTGCAAAAAGCAGGGTCGTTAACAATCTGAAGAGAAATAAGGCTAACCCATCCTACCTTGCATCAAACACGCTTAACAGCCTGATATTCGGCAAAGGCAATATCCTGGCAATCGAGACCGCAGGTAACGAACAATCTGTTAATTCATTAACAATAAACGACCTGAAGGATTTCTACAGCAGGAATTTCTCCCCTTCGAATGCAAAATTCATTGTAGCCGGCGATATTGACCAGGAACGAGTGATAAGGGCACTGGAAAAACTTAGCGCCGGATGGCAGCCGAAAAAAGTGACTATTCCTCCCGTAACGGTTCCCGATGCACCGGGAAAATCACAGATATTTTTTGTTGACGTTCCGGGAGCCAAGCAATCGGTTATTTACATTGGCTGCCCCTCCCTCCCACGGACAAATCCGGATTATTATCCGGCCTATGTTGCCAACTACAAGCTTGGCGGATCATTTAACGGGATCTTCAACCTGATACTGCGCGAGGAAAAAGGTTTTACCTACGGTGCCAGATCTTATTTCAACGGGGCGAAGAATTACGGTACCTTTACAGCCACATCGATGGTCCGTACAAACTCCACCCTTGAATCCGTCGAGATTTTCAAGACCGAAATGGAGAAGTACCGCAGGGAAATACCGCAGGATTACGTCGATTTCACTAAATCAGCACTTCTGAAAGGCAATGCCAGGAATTTTGAAACCCTGTGGAACCTGCTGTCCATGCTGAACAATATTGCCGTCTATGATCTGCCGGTCAATTATATAAAACAGGAGGAAGCATTCGTCCAGGGATTGACGGCGGAAAAGATCCTCGAACTCGCCAGGAAATATATCGATCCTTCCAGAATGTATTATGTTGTTGCAGGCGATGCCGCAACCCAGCTTAAAGGACTTGAGAAGGTCGGGCTGGGCAAGCCTGTGCTTGTGAAGGATTAATGCGCCGGATCAAAACCCTCTCCCGGCTGAGAGGGTTTTTTGTGTTTTATTTAAAGATTATTTACTTAATTTTACACGGCTGAACCAAATTTCAGCAGGCTGAAACGGATGGCAGGGGTGGGTGTTTGCAGCGAAGCAGCCAGACTGCAGCGCCGGACGATTCCACCATCCCGGTAAAAATTGACAGGGTTCTTTATTGTTTTGTTAAATAGTTGATTTATCCACCTGAGATAATTAATGCCCGGATGGTAGGGGCGAGCGTTAAGAAAACACCCGGTAGGTGTTTTCAGCGAAGCAGCCAGGCTGCAGCGCCGGCCGATTCCACCATCCCCGTGAAGATGGCTGGGTTCTTTAATGATATTTAAAATATTTAATATAGCCACCAAATGCTAATTAATGCCCGGATGGTAGGGGCGAGCGTTAAGAAAACACCCGGTGGGTGTTTTCAGCGAAGCAGCCAGACTGCAGCGCCGGCCGATTCTACCATCCCGGTAAAAATTGACAGGGTTTTTTATTGTTTTTTTTGAATGGTTGATTTATTCACGTGAGATAATTAATGCCCGGATGGTAGGGGCGAGCGTTAAGAAAACACCCGGTGGGTGTTTTCAGCGAAGCAGCCAGACTGCAGCGCCGGCCGATTCCACCATCCCGGTAAAAATTGACAGGGTTTTTTATTGTTTTGTTAAATAGTTGATTTATCCACCTGAGATAATTAATGCCCGGATGGTGGAATCGGTAGACACGCAGGACTTAAAATCCTGTGACCTGTAAAGGTTGTGCGGGTTCAAGTCCCGCTCCGGGTACAGAAAAAGAGTGAGAGTGAGAGTGAGTGCGTGAGCAATCACGAACATTCTCACTCTTTTTCCTCATGACTCACTCTCTCACTCACACTTCTCGCCTTTTCATATTTCCCAGATTCTTCATAAATTAGCCCAGTATCGCTGCAAATTTATTTTCAATAGTGCTAACCTAATTCTTACAATCATGTTTGATTTCCAAAAGCTTGATGTCTATCAGAAGTCAAAAAGCTTCTGTAAAGAAATTTACTCCATCCTTGATAAAAAGAATTTTGACAAGGTGACAAACGATCAGCTCAGAAGAGCATCCTTCAGCATTATGTTGAATATTGCTGAAGGTACCTCAAGATTCAGTAACAAAGACAGGAAAAATTTCTTTGTCATTTCAAGAGGAAGTGCTTTTGAATGTATGGCTATTTTGGAATATCTTCACGAGACCGGGGAAATAACTCGCGATTTTTTTCTAAAAGGTGAGAAAAATCTTGAGGAAATATCAAAAATGCTGTTTGGGCTAATCAAAAATTTAAACTGACTATTGGGTTGTAATTCCAAGCGGCCAGGTACAGAAAAAGAGTGAGAGTGAGAGTGAGTGCGTGAGCAATCACGAAAATTCTCACTCTTTTTCCTCATGACTCACTCTCTCACTCACACTTTATCGACGTCTGAATTTCCATTTAATGAAGTAAATCCATTAAATCTTTTGCAATTATTCTGTTACAAAATTATCTTGTACAAACAGATTCAAATTCAGGAAAACATGCGCAAGCCCTCATAGTAAGCTCATACCAGACGATCGTCAGGTTTTTGCAGCAAAGTCACCTGCCAGGAGAAGATGCCGGCTGGATTGTTTTGAAAAAGAGTGAGAGTGAGAGTGAGTGCGTGAGCAATCACGAACATTCTCACTCTTTTTCCTCATGACTCACTCTCACACTCACACTTTATCGACGTCTGAATTTCCAGTTAATGAAGTAAATCCATTAAATCTTTTGCAATTATTCTGTTACAAAATTATCTTGTACAAACAGATTCAAATTCAGGAAAACATGTGCAAGCCCACATAGTAAGCTCATACCAGTCGATCGTCAGGTTTTTGCAGCAAAGTCACCTGCCAAGAGAAGATGCCGGCTGGATTGTTTTGAAAAAGAGTGAGAGTGAGAGTGAGTGCGTGAGCAATCACGAACATTCTCACTCTTTTTCCTCATGACTCACTCTCTCACTCACACTTCGGGCTGGCGTTATTTGACCACCTCGGACTTGTTTTAAATTACTGTTATGATTCATTTTATGTTTTGAGAATAAATCAGCCAGATGTGGTCAGGGCCTGCGACGTTTGCAGTTAGGAATTAATTGTTTTGTGGAACGAGGGTTAAAATACAGGACAGTGATTTATTTTTGCTTCTCAAAGCGATCAAAGCAACCATGAAAATTACAAAAACTAAAAAAAGGTGGGGTATCATTTTGTTGTTGCTTGCAATAATTATCATCATTGCCTGCTTTCCACCAAAACCCCAGGATCCAGTTCAATATTATGAAAGAGAAAGCGGGCAATTAAAAACAGAAAAGGTAGCCGGAGAAAAGTGGTTGGTATGGTTGTATAATAATCCAATAGGAGAAGCAACCTTGTGGGTTTTGGCAAAGAGAAAGCTGGTTTCATCGATTTATGGTAAAATGATGGATCGTACTTCTTCAGCGAAAAGAATACATCCCTTTATTGAAGATCTTGATATTGATATGAGCGATGCCCGGGAACAGGAGTTTAAAAATTTCAACGATTTTTTTACGCGGAAATTAAATGATTATGCAAGACCAATTGATACCAGCTTTAATGTTGTTGTATCTCCTGCAGATGGAAAAATCCTGGCTTATGCTGATCCTAAAAACTCCGATTTTATCATAAAAGGATTTCGTTTTGATGTATCTTCCTTTTTGGATAATCCTTTTCTGGCTCAAAAGTACTTTGATGGTGCCCTTCTTATCATCCGGCTGGCCCCGGTCGATTATCATCGTTTTCATTTCCCGGTCAGTGGGGTTTTGACTACAAACAAAAAGATTGAAGGTGACTATTACTCCGTCAACCCATTTGCTTTGCGTAAAAAGGCTGAAATATTCTGTTTGAATAAACGGGAATATACAATTCTTTCAAATTCTTTGTTTGGTGATGTTATTATGGCCGAGGTTGGTGCCGCCATGGTAGGAAGCATCGTACAAACTTATAAGGGAAGTTCGGTAAGGAAAGGTGAAGAAAAAGGCTACTTCAAATTTGGAGGCTCAACGGTAGTACTACTGTTTGAAAAAAGTAAAATTAACATTGATAAGGATTTATTGATCAATACAGCAAAGGGATTTGAAACTGCTGTTAAAATGGGAGAAAGAATTGGTGAGGCTTCCCATTCGCAATAACTGACCGCATGTGACGGCGGACCTGACCACTCTCCACCGGAGTTGATTGGCTGCCCACCGCCAGTTGCAAATAACTGTTATCATATAGTTAATAAATTTGAATTAACACCGGCTGAAGGTGGTCAGGACGTCCGGATTTACACAAGCCGGTCATAGGATTTCCAAAAGCCTGAAGTCTGTCAGAAGTCAAAAAGCTTCTGCAAGGAAATTTTGGCATAAAAAGATAATACACTGCTATGGTTCTGATAAACCAGAATCCGATCAATGGCCATGCTAAGGTTTAATAACCCTGGCCAGTGCGGCAGGGATCTGCAACAAGTCGTAGTCATCACTGTAGATCAGATATTTATTATGCCATACTGGTGAATATTTCTCCTTAAAGAACCTCAGGCCCTTGTAATGGGAAAAGGATCTGATCTTTTCATACGCAAATTTAAGTGTCCTTTCCTGGAATGTGTGCGGATCCTTGATGCCGCTCATGGGGGCAAACCCGAGATTTGTTCCCGTGCAGCCCTTTGATTTAAGATACCCTAACATCTCTATCATCAGGAAATCAAGTACTCCGTGCGGTGCATCATTAGCTTTCCTCATCAGATCGTATGTGCATTCTCCTGCTACAAAGTCAGGAATGATATTTGCGAAGGCAATCACTTTTTCTTCCGGGTTCTCCACCGTTAGAATTGTTTGATTCTTCAGCTCGTTCCACAGGAACATTCCTTGTGAAAAGACTATCTCATGCCGTCCGGTCGACAGCAGCCACTCATCCGAGACGGATTTGAGTTTCTGCATCAGTCCGTCCCTGATCGGAGGCTGATGAACCGATGATCTGTAACCTTCATCTTTTACCTTGTTTACCGCATTCCTCAGAGCCTTGTTCTTCCCTCCTTCCAGGGTAAAGGTGCCCAGGTCGACGACTCCTTCCTGCCCCACAAACAATGACTTTTTTGAATGCTTCGAGTAAATGGGAAGACTTTCTTCGGGTACCCTGAAGTATATGTTCCTCAGACCGTTGGCAAAGCAGAATTCATCGAACATTGCGATGCATTTATCCATTGAATCCTGGTCAACGGCAACCGGATCTTCAAGCACAACTGCAAAATTTCCCGTGGTCCTGTATGAAATGAAGGCATCCAGCTCCCGCGGACTAAAGATCAGTTTGTCATTATAAGTTTTAAAATAATCAAGAGATGATTTCCCGTAATTGTTTACAAGACGTTCTGCTTTTTCCCTGTCTTCCGGCGAAGTGGTTCCCTTGTAAATAAAAGGCCGCAGCAATGTATAAGCCAGGAACGACAAGGATCCAAGCCCGCTGATGTTAATTGATAAAATAAAATATCTTGCAAAATGACTGTGGAAATTGAGCCCTGCATTTCCAAGAAGTACGAAATTTCTGAGAGTAAATCCGATACTTTGCCAGAAGTTGAATCCAATTCCGAAATGTTTTTTGTCGAGGAAGTAAAATCCTACTGATCCGTAAATGATTACTGCCGCAATGCTGAGCAGGGCCGTCCATATACCGATAATATGTAGCCTGGGATTTCCCCGCACAATGTATTGTTTTCCTGACAACAGTAACACTGCAATTACCACCAGGGCTAGGATTGCCTCCTCGTAGTCTATCGCTTTTGTCAGATGGCCAATACATGAAAGCACACTGAGAATAAGGGCGATCCACCACGCGCTCCGGAGTCCTTTCAGCATGAATACGGCAGTAAGCAGCATGAATGCACCTGCGACAAGGATAAAAAAATTGGAAGCTGCGATTGCATCGAATGGAATGAACTCCTCCAGCAGTCGTATCCTTGCATGGATTGCAGGTGTCATCGCCGACACGACATTCGTTATCCCCAGCAGGAAAATGAGAAGTGCCGGCACTACCCTCATCAGTAGCCTGTTAAATTTTGACAGGAAAGTGACAACACCCGATATAAGAGGAAGCCAGAATTCAAAAAAACGATAGAGGAGCGTTATTGCAACTGCATCAGCATTCTGGTAACCAAGTCTGGTAAGAACAAACGACATTGATATCTCCACAGCCCCGAGTCCTCTCATAAACGGGGAAACCGAGAGCGATAATACACCTGTCAGGTATCCAAGCGCCGCATAGAGCAATGAGGCTTTTGCACCAAGAGCTGCCATGGCTATATAGAGATGCAGGATCCCCGTAATGTCAATTATTATTGAAACGAGGATAGTCAGAAGGAAGAATGATGTGCTTATATTACGGCTTATCATTTCCTCAAGTATATCTACGGACGAGGGGAAGAATCTGATCACCAGCCTGTAAAGCAGCTTTTTCTTCATCAGGGATCTGAACAACAGATACAGAATGATGATCCACAGTATCATGCCAGCGAGTCCAAGGGTTTCGTCCGTACCAGTCAACCCCTCAATCATGGTGTATATTATGACAGGAATGGCAACCGTGACCACTGTCAGCATTCCGACAAAGGCATAAATGGTAGAGGCAAGATGGATTTTTGTTTTTGCCCTCTCCTCTTTTTCAATGTCATCCGTAAAAAACGCAAGGGAAGCTATGCCGCCGGCAGGCATGAATATGCTTATCAGGTTTCGTTTCAGGAACAGGACAATGGTTTTGGTTATGGAAACTTCCTTCCTGACAGAAGCAAACGCCATTTTATACATAAGCCCCTGCAGGGTTATGTATACAAATGTCAGGAAGATTCCAAGGCTAACTAATCCGGCCCCGACGCTTCCCAGGATATCTCTGGTTTTTCCCAGTTCAGGCTGTTCATGTTTAAAGAACCAGGCCCCTACCGCTATAAAAATGAGAGCCAGCAGAAACTGAGCTATGATCCTGCTGTTTTCTTTCACCGGACTTAACCATCCGGCCAGTACGGACCTTACCAATCCAGTTCCGGATGAAGTCTTATCCATAACCTTTTAAGCCGTACGAAATTAAATAAATACCATGAATTTCAAAAGACAGGCGAGCAATGCAATGTAAAAAGGATAATAATGATGTCCGTGATAGCGGGATGATTCTGAGCCGGAACAGAGTGTTGCGGACCGGTCTTTCTCCCCGGTCAATTCTTATCCGTTTAAAGATAATATCAGTTTTAGGAGAAAGGGGAAATATACCATTGATAATACCTATATCCATGAAAGCCGTTATACAAACAGATGCGGAAAGCATTTGCATGAGGGAGATCTCCCATACTCATATTTTCCCACATTCCCTGGCCTGTCTCTCCATATCATATGTTTTATTGCACCCTGGGCCTGTGAACCCCCGAAAAGACTTAAATTTCGTAAATTGTATTTCCGTAAGCTTTTTGAATTGTATAATTCATTTATAAAATTTGGCTGATGGCGAAAATTCATCCGTAGATTTTAAAAACAAGCGCTGGATGACAGGGAAAAAATTCATCCTGCATTGCAACCATCTATGTTTTTTCTCGTCATAATATTGATAATAACAACCTGAAGTCCGCAAAATCGGAGAAGATGAAAAACAACGGGATTATAATGGTTTTCATGCTGTTCCTTGCCAGTGCATGGGGCTGTCAGAAGGAAGATTATACTCTCCCGGCCAGCCTCAGCCTTAACATGTCAATAAGCAAGAAACCGGTAATGGGAGGAAGCCTGGTTATTGATGAAATAAAAATAAGATTAAACTCTGTCGATATACAAGGATACAGGGAAACAGGCGGAGATGTTTTCATGACCAGGCCGTACAAAAACGGAAAATCATTCAGAATAATCTCCGGTGCGGGCAATGAATCAATAAAATTTGACGTTCCGCAAGGAGTTTACAAGCCACTGTCTTTTTCATTTGTTTTTCAGCACGATGATGATGAGGATGACCTCCTGGAAGATATTGAAGAATGGTACCAGGATGTTATGGAAGGTCATGACGACCCTGAAGAACTCGAGGAAGAATTAGGATCGATAATTGATGATTATATCGAAGATATTGAACCGTCCATTCTGATTCTTGGAAGGTATAGGAGACACCATATGAATGCCCGCTTGATTTTGCTTGTCAATGACCCTATGACCTTTCGGATTCTGACTAAAAGCGCCGACGGATCGCTGGAAATAATCCTTGACAAGGAAAAAGTTAACTCCGGCAATCTCATCTTCGATCCATCATACTGGTTCTCAGTAATAAACCCTGAGCTGATGGATCATGCATTCCTGGGAAGGGATCACGGTATCACTTACATTTTTCTAAGCAAGTATGTTAACAGCAGAATTTACTATGAAGTTTTCAACAGGATAGAGGAATCAACTTCTGTTATCATGAATTAAGCGAACCATTGTCCTTTATGGTCGACAGAATTAACGAAGAGGATCAGATACTGCTGAAAGGCTGCCTGGAAAATGACAGGCGGATTCAGAGGCGATTATTCGAGAAGTACTTTAAGAAGATGTTCCGGATCTGTCTCTCATATAGCGGAGACAAAAATGAAGCAAAAGATATTTTACAGGAAGCTTTTATAAAAGTATTTACCGGACTGGATAAATTCGATTCACGAGGTTCGCTGGAAGGCTGGATACGGAGAATAGTCACCAACACTGCCATTGATTTTTTCAGGCAGAGAAAGAAGCTTGTTTATACCAGTGCGTTTTCCGGTGAAACGGATGAGGATGAAGATGAAGATGAACATGTCAGTAATTTGTTCCAGGAACTGACAAACGATGTTATTCTGCATTATATCAGAAAGCTTCCTGACGGAGCCAGGGTGGTTTTCAATCTTTTTGCAGTTGACGGCATGTCACACAGGGAAATAAGTAAAAAGCTGAATATATCAGAAGGCACCTCTAAATCGCAATATAAAAGAGCAAGGGGGCTTCTTCAGAAATGGCTCTGTGATTACCAACAAAACATGTCATGATCGGAAAGGGATTTGACAGGGAGTATCTGGAATGGCTTCAGCAGCTTGATGCTGATGATGGCGATTCTGTCTGGGAAGCTATAGAGAATGAGCTTGACCTGATAGAAACCTGGTCCAGAATTGACATGGAACTGAACAGGGTTTTACCCCAAAGAAAAAAGATCATCCCGCTGGAATTCCTTAAGGTCGCCGGGGTCGCAGCCGCAATATTATTAATGATTTCAGTCCCGCTTTTGTTTGTTTTGAATAAAGGAAAGATCTCCCGGACTCCCGTGGAACAGGTAATCTCAGAAGCAACTTCCCCGGATTCAGTTCCGGATAATCCGGCCGCACCTGTTCAGGCAGAGGCTGACCGGGATATTGCCAGCCCGGGAGCCACAAACAATTCCGGTCTGCTTCCTTATACTGCCGAAATCGGGCCCGATCCAGGGGAGTTCCAGAAAAATTATCTGCCAGGTTCTTACCATGAAGGAGTTACACCTTCCCGTGAAACAAGCCTGATGGAAACTCCTGCGGATACAAAGTCAGGAGATCATCCCGGAAAGAAAGATGAACCGGCCATATCTTTCATCACCGGTATAAGGGCTGACATTGTAAGGCCAGCGGTAAAGGGCAATGTCAATACTCCCGGTCTGATTGTTCCCGCGATTGAAACCACAGGAGCAACGGGAATAAGCCCGGCCCGTTTTATCCGTATCCTTGATGCCGGACTCGTGTACAGCTACAAAAACTCATGGCTGCTCAACTACGAGACCTGGAATTGCTTAAATCCGACGAAACTTGGAAACATCATGCCCACTTTCCGTCATGATATTGGAATAACATCAGCCGTTGCATTTAAAGAAAAGCATCATTTTGGCCTTGAGTTTTTCTGGTTATCCGGTGCCGGTCAGAATTATAAGCAATACATTGAGGCAAGTTTTGTTGACAGAAAGATAGTCCTGAACTATTTCAAGCTACAGGCCTTTTATCTGTGGAATCACCAAAAAATTCCGGGCAGTACCATTTTCGGGGGTTACTATGCAAGACTGGGAATGGCTGAAGAAATTCAGGGAGGACAAAAATTCAGGGTAACCGATGACTACCGTGATCACGACTATGGTCTGGTTCTGGGCCACCAGTTGAATATACCACTGGTTAACAGCATCGTGATAACCCCTGGTATCAGGATAAACTATAACCTGATGAATATTTTTGAAGGTCATCCCGGGGCGGTAAATATTTTCAAGAGCACCAACAATTTCAGTGCAGGATTAAACCTCGCCGTCAGCTACAGTTTTAAAAAATAGTTATTTCATTGCAACCTTTTTCGATTTTTGCGTCTTATTGTCAGAAGGACGAATCATAAACCAGTTTTATAAACTAAAAATATAGAAAATGAAAAAAATCTTTATTTCTTTAAGTTTTGCTGTAATGACCGTTTCATTACTTGTTTCCTGCAGCAAGGAAAACGAAATGACAACAAATCTGCAACTTGGCATAAAAACCACACAGAAACAGTTGACATTGCCCAGCGCTGCTATGCAGGAGTCAAGTGATGTCCAGTCCGCCAAGGGAACGTCTCTTGTCCTGGATAAATTCCTGATAAATATCAAGGAAATTGAATTTGAGTTTGAAAAGCCTCATTCCGGATTTAAAGGGCCGCATAACTGCGAATGTGATCATAATCATAAGGATAAAAAAGATCATGAATGTGAAATAACATTCGATGGGCCCTATATCATCGACATAGTGTCCCCCGAAGCTTTAACCGGCCTCCTTCTCGGCAATTTTCCCCTTCCGTCAGCAAAATATGAAGAAATTGAGCTTGACATTGCCCCGTCGGGCGACAGGAGCAATGAACTGATAGGCGGGCGCTCTGTTTATATTTCCGGCAAAATAGGGGAAAAACCCTTTCAACTTTGGACCAACGCCAAAGCAGAACTTGAAATTGAATTTCCAGGGAAGAAGAAATATAACCTTACGCAGGATAAAGCCAGCCTCTGGATTAAAATCAGCCTTGACAGGATCCTGTCAAATCTTGCATCAATCGATCTTTCCTCTGCTGCTGACGGCAACGGTAACGGCATAATTGAAATAGGTCATGATGACAACGATGGGAATAATAATCTGGCAGCTTTTGTGTTCAGGTCTTTCAGGGGATGCTTTGAGCTCGATGATTAGATCAGCTTTTTTCAGCTTCCGGCGGGTTTGTTACAGAAAAGAATCTTCATGTGATCTGCACATTAATTCCGTGCAGATCACGGATTTTTTACCAGCTCCACCGGTATTCTACTTTCCCCGTTAAACTCCTTAACGGCATTATATGCAGCAATGATGTTTTCAGGAGGGACTTCCGCCAGAATATTATGTATTGGAGCGAAAACGAAACCTCCGTCCTTGAAGAAAATCTCACAGCGCCTGAGAACATCTTCCCTGACCTTCTCAGGCGAACCGTGATTGATCACTGATGCGGTGTCAACGCCTCCTCCCCAGAAAACAATATCCTTTCCATATTCCTTCTTCAGGCTTTCAGGATCCATATCCGCTGAGTTGGTCTGGACAGGATTTAATATGTCAATGCCGATCTCAATGAGATCGGGTATGAATTGCCTTACACTGCCGCATGAATGGAAGAATATCTTCATGCCGGTATTCTTCCTGACATAATCGCAGAGAATCTTATACCGGGGTTTGAAAAACCTGCGGAATGTACCAATATCCATGAATGGTCCTGTTTTCATGCCCAGATCGTCGCCAAAGCGGATCACATCTGCAACATCGCCCAGGGAATTGCACTTCTTTTCCAGTCCTGCAAGATGCATGTCAACAAGCCGGTCAAGGAGCTCAGACAATTTTTCCGGCTCAACCAGGAGATCAACCAGGAAATTATCCATTCTCCTGATGAAGAATCCCATCTCAAGCAGTTTAACACCACCTGACATCACCAGTGCCCTGCCGGTGCTCTCCCTGATTTTTACGAGTCGCTCCCGCAATTCCCCGGTATTCAGGTTTGATGCATGAGAATGAATGACCCAGCTGATTTTTTTCAGTGCATCCCGAAGGTTATTGAAATTCCCCGGATAACCGTTTTCATACGGGAAACACATCTGATCAAAACATGCGGCTCCTGCAGGCATCCTTGACAGGAGCGTCCCGTCAGCATCAAAGGTCTGCCATGAACCGTCAGGCATCCTGACGGGCCGGTACCAATGAGGGTACTCCACCAGTATACCTTCCGATAGTTCAACCTCGTACCAGTCGCCGGTTTCCGCCGAAACCCTGCTCACATCAAGGACATCAACCCCGAAAAGATCGATTACCTCCATGTCGATGCTGGCCAGCTGCTGAACAACGTCAAAAACACGGGTCGGCCTGCTTATGCCCAATACTTTTTTCAGATTGCCGTAAGCAATGGCGGAAATACCTGTAACTGTCGAGGCGCCCAGGTCAACCGGCACCCTGTCGGGTTGCCTGTGATTCAATGATGCCAGTATTCTTTCACGCGAATTCATGACTGTATATCATTCATATCCAAAAGTAGAATTAATTCCGGTCGGAATCAAATGCTACTGCCTGCGGACACTAAAAGAATGTCATTTATTCATGATTCCTCCAGAAGATTCCGGAGTCGCCTGAAGATCTTTATCTGGCGGATTTTGTCTACAACTCTGAGAATTAGAGCAGATCCTGATTCCCATGAAGAATTGCGGATTATTTGATTTTCGGTTTTGCAGATTTAACTGATTTTTTCATATCTTTATTAGATATAACATATGTTTATGCATGTGAATATATGTGATGCAAAAAGAATTCTAATACTAACCAAATCTTGAAAATCATGAAAAGAAAACTGCTTTTATTTTCTGCTCTTGCACTGATGAGTGCAGGTTTAATTATTTTCGTTATTTCATGTAAAAAGGAGGTTGCAACCGAGATGACAATCAGTCAGAGTTCAACACCCAAGCTTAACGTTGGCGATAAGGCCACTGCCACAATCACAATCGTCACCGAAGGGATAGAGTCATTCAGGTATTACAAGCTTGTGGATAATCAAAGGGATGCAGGGACCGATGTAAAATCCCAGTTAAGCCGTACTGATAAGACATATACATACGATTTCAGCTACGAGGTAAAGGAATTCGATGACCTGCATACCCTTGGGTTTGAGTTTGAACTAATCGATGAAAAGAAAGAAGTAAAAACCGTGGGCCTTGTTGTAAATATCAACATTTCGCTGAAATCAATGTTTGTCAAGTATGACTGGAAGGTTACTGCCAGCACATGGCTTGGCGGGAATGTGCTTACCGATGCCGATGCTGCCATTGTATACAGATTCCATGAAAACGGAACCTACCAGGAGGATCTCAGCCCGGCTTTTGCCGCCGACAATCACCATTTCTGCTTCTGGGTTTTCAAGGAAACCCCCAACAGAGGAGACACCATAGCCGTCGTCAGATTGCTCAGGAGACTGAAACAGGGTGATACTGCGATAGATGAATATTATGACTACAGGATCACCTCTGCCTCGGAAACGGAAATGACCATGTACTGGGATATTCTTGTATGGGGAATAACTGACATAGAGAACAAATTCAAATCTCAGCCAAAAGGTGCTTTTGTACCATACGGCACTGCCGAAATGGAAGGAATTGTGAATGCCAATGCCTCTTTAAGCTGCAGCAATATCAGTCAGTCACTGATGACAATACCATAACTTGTTTCTATACTTCTCAGACCCGGGCTGACTGTTAATGCAGTAACAGCCCGATCGTTAAGTCAACGATGAAATCCCTGGAAAAACAAGGTATTTCATCGTTGACTGAAATTATTATTAAGGCTCCGCATTTTTTGTATAAGCATTTGTACTCTGCTGAAATCTTCTGAGAATGAAAAAGTTTTTTCTTTTGATTATTTTTTTGCTGTCCGCCTCATCAGTTTTTGCCCAGCAAATCACAATCAGGGGCAGGGTTCTGGATGAGAATAAGGAACCTATGCCCGGCGTTGCGGTAGTCATTGACGGAACCACCACTGGTACAACCACCAATGCCGACGGTGAGTTCACCCTGACAGCCGACAGGGGCAGGGCAAATTCGATATCATGTTCGTTTGTGGGTTATACCCGTAATACCATGAAGATCTCAGGTGACATTGCCTACTATGAATTCACCATGGTACCTGAGGCTGTCGAACTGGACCCGATTGTGGTGATCGGATATGGGACTCAGCGCAGGGGGGATGTTACGGTTTCAATATCTTCGGTTAAGGCAAAGGAACTGGATTCCCCTGTCATAACATCTCTTGATCAGTCACTTCAGGGGCAGGCTGCCGGCGTGGTGGTCAGCCAGTCTTCCGGGAAGCCCGGTGCTCCGGTTTCCATCCGTATCAGGGGGACCACTTCCATTAACGGAACGAATGAGCCTCTCTACGTCATCGATGGTATTCCGATAATTACCGACCCGACGCAACTCACCACCGGCACCATTCAGGGTTCTGAAATCAATCCATTGTCGAGCATAAATCCTCAGGACATAGAATCAATCCAGATACTGAAAGATGCCTCGGCAACAGCCATTTATGGTGCCAGGGGAGCCAATGGGGTCATCCTCATAAATACCAAGAGGGGAAAAAAAGGAGATTTTCAGGTGAACCTTAACCTTTCATACGGCTACCAGCAGCTGGCAAAGAAAATCCGTCTCCTTAATGCAAGGGAACTGGCGGAACTCGGGAATGATGCTGTCACGGAAGCCCGGAAATATTATCCTGAAATCGCCTATGGAAGCAACTTTGCGGTCCCAAGCCGTTTCGGGAAAGGCACCGACTGGCAGGATCAGATTTTCCGCACTGCCCCGCTGACCAATTCCCAAATCTCTTTACAGGGCGGAGCGGGAAACATCAAATACTTCCTTTCTGCCAACCTGGTAACTAATAAGGGGATCATTCATAATTCCGATTTCAACAAGGGAAATGTCAGGTTCAATCTCGATACTGACCTGTCAGAAAAGGTCAGGACAGGCATAAACCTGAACATGTCGCAGTCCGTCAGCCACGGTGTCACTACAGGGGTACCCAACGTGGCTTCCAGCGTGACTGCAATGGCTCTTTTGTTCAATCCCGGACAGGAAGTTTATGACTCCACAAGAGTGGGAGGTTATACATACGAGAGCAATACCATCAATAATATCCCGAACCCGGTTGCGGAGATAAATGAAACAGACATTGTAATAACCACTGACAGGCTAATTGGCGATTATTATGTTGACTGGGATATTATTAAAAATCTGCAGTTCAAGTTCAAGGTCGGTGCAGACGCCTTCTTCAACAAGGAACAGCAATACATACCTAGCTTTATTAAACGCGGCCAGGACAAGGGAAAGGGGTCGAATGTCGATATCAAAGGCTATACATGGCTGATGGAGAACACGCTGACCTACAAGTTTGCAGCTGACCGGCATCATTTCAATGTGCTTCTTGGCCAGACCGCCCAGAAGTTTGTCTCTGAGAGAGCAGAGATAGCCGTTGAGCGCTTCGAGGATGAACGACTTACATATTACAATCTGGGTATGGGGCTTGACAAAACCATTATGTCGGGATACAGCTCCTGGGCTATGTTATCGGGACTTGGCAGGGTAATGTATGACTTCGACAGCAAATACTACCTTACTGTGTCGGGCAGGCTCGACGGTTCGTCAAAGTTCGGAACGGAAAACAAATGGGGATTTTTCCCGTCAGTATCGGCTGCATGGCGTATCTCAAAAGAGAATTTTTTCTCCGGTGTTAAAACCATTAATGATCTGAAACTCCGGCTTAGTGCCGGAAGCGTCGGCAATGAGGGTATCCCTTCCGGTGCAACATTAAGCCTTATGGGGACTCATCCCTACTTCTACGGGGAAGGATCGAACGCTGAAGTTATTGGTACATACGTTTATTCACTCAGGAACAACGATCTGAAATGGGAAGTTACCAGGCAGTATGATGCAGGCATAGACCTCAGCCTTCTGAAATCACGCCTGGAATTCACAGCGGAAGCATACCTGAAAAATACCTCCGACCTGCTGCTGTTCCTGCCCGTCAACAGGTCATCGGGATTTGAATATGTCTGGGCCAACGTTGGCGACCTGCAGAACAAGGGTGTCGAGTTTTCAATGAACACCGTCAACCTCGAGGGGGACTTTCGTTGGAATACCCGTTTTAATATCTCGTTTAACCGGAACAAAGTGACGAACCTCGATAAGTCAGACAGGATCTATGGGGTTTCCGTATTGAATATCCTTGACTGGACAATGATCACTGAAGGGGAACCCATAGGTGTTATTTATGGCTACAAATCGAACGGGATCATCCAGCGTAACGAAGAATTGTCTCAAATTCCCTTCTTCCCTTCCAAGATTGCCAGGTACGGCGACAGGAAATACATCGACAGGAACAATGATGGCAAGCTTACAGTGGATGACTATTTTAAGCTGGGAAACGCCAACCCTGATTTTTCCTTTGGACTGAGGAATACCTTCTCATACAAGAATTTCTCGCTTGATATCTACCTTCAGGGTGATTATGGCAACGAGATTGTCAATTTCAACAGGTTCCAGCTTGAAAGCTTTGACGGTTTCCAGAACAACTCTGCAGTGGCATTGCAGAGGTGGACCGAGACCAATCCGACGAACAAGTATCCCAGGGCCAATGCATCGCCACATGGAACCATCATGTCCGATGTGTATGTAGAAGATGGTTCCTATGTCAGGCTCAAACAGGTGTCCCTCTCCTACACCCTGCCGCAGAAGCTGCTGAACAGCATAAGAACACGCAATATCCAGCTGTCGCTCAGCGGTTACAACCTCTACACACTGACCCGGTATTCAGGATACGATCCGGAAGTGTCAATCTTCGGCGGAAGTGTCTTCGGAAAGGGAGCGGATTACGGCGCATACCCTACTGCAAGGTCCCTTTTGTTCAGCATAAATGCAACTTTTTAACATACCAGGCAGCACCATGAAATCCACTTGATTGACCAAAAACACAAACACGAATGAATATAATTGCGTTCAACCATGTATGGTTTCCTGACCGGGGGTCAGAAAGGTATCGGCCTCTTAAAAATAAATTATATACTGATGAAACCCACATGATTGACCATAATCACAAACACGATAAGAATATAATTTTCAACCGGGCTTGCGAGCTCGACAAAGTCAATCATGTGCGGTTCCCTTCCCGACGGGTCAGGCGGGCATCATACCATTAAAATCAAAATTATATTATGATGAAAAAAATCATTATAATACTTACAGTACTGCTTTCACTTGGAAGCTGCAAGGGGTTTCTTGAGCAGGACCTGCGTTCGGAACTGAACTATGACAATTATTTTCTCGCAGAAAAGGACCTGGTAAGCTTTGCTGACGGCATGTTCGGTGGTCTGATCACCTGGACCTGGACCGGAGGTGGTTTGTTCTTTAATAACTATTGGGTATTGCAGGACCTTGCATCCGACAATTGCTATGAAACCGGGCCTTCCATCGACATGCTTGACCTTTCACAATTTACCTTCGACGAGAATAATGCTACGGTATATTATATCTGGGTGGGCTGCTATGAAGTTATAAACTCAACCAATGTTTTGCTCGAGGAGTCAGAGAATATCCAACATTATTCCAGGCCGGAGATAAAGGATCACCTCCGGGGAGAGGCATATTTTCTCCGGGGAATGCTTTATTTTGATCTTGTCAGGCTGTTCGGCGATATCCCGCTGCAGCTCTTTTCAACCAAAACAGCTGCAGAGACCCAGATTCCCAGGACCCCGGTGGCAGAAGTCTATGAAAGCATTATAAGTGATCTTGAGAAAGCAGAACAGCTGCTAAGGATCAACCCTTTTCCCAACAGGGTTCAGGGAATGCCCACCAGCCTTGCTGCATCAGCCCTGCTGGCAAAGGTTTACCTGACCCGGGGTGCACTGACCAATAATGCCGGTGATTTCAATCTTGCCAAAACCAGCCTTGAAAAGGTTATCGGGAATTACACTCTTGAACCCGAGTATGCTGACATTTTCAAGCTGAAAAATGCTAATGCCGGTGAGATAATCTGGGCCGTCAATTTCAGCGGAACACTGGGTGAAGGCTGGACAACAAACCAGTTCATTGTGCGCCTCATGCCCACCACGGTCGCGGCAAACGGAACCCGCAACGGACAAGGATGGGAGCGCCCGCTGGACATACTTTACAACAGCTTCGCACCAGGCGATAAAAGAAAGGCAGCAACTTTCATAACAGAATTTGAAGGTGAGATTTTCAACGGACCCTATATCAGGAAGTACTGGGACCAGGAAGCAGAAGGAGGAAGACAGAACGGGGAGTCTGATGCCGACTTTATTTATCTTCGCTATTCCGACGTGCTTCTGATGTATGCGGAGGTCCTTAACGAAATTAATAACGGGCCCACTGCTGAAGCCTATAATTCCATAAATGCAATCCGCAACAGGGCCGGATTGGATGACCTTGCCGCCGGACTGGATTACCAGGCTTTCAAGGATGCCCTGCTGCAGGAAAGACAATGGGAATTTGTCATGGAGGGTCACAGATGGTTCGACCTGGTAAGGATGGGAAAGCTGTTTGAACGTATCCGCATAGCTAAGCCCACAGCCAACATACAGCCACATCATATCCTTTTCCCGATACCCCAGAAAGAGAGGTACCTTAACCCGAACCTTACTCAGAATAACGGTTATAATTAAAAATCATGACAGCAGTTCAACCTGGTTTCAATTCACATGGCAGGATCCGGCAACGGTATTACAACGGCGGGAAAAATCTCCGGCCGCGACATTACTGCTCCGTACTGAACAGGATCCCGGAAAACCGGCCTCCCAGGCGGAACTGAAATAGGAATGTTTGCAAAAAATATAAACCTTAATTAACGACCGACATGAAGAAACCGATCCTAATCATGGTCCTTCCGGTGGTAATGATCCTTGCAACTTGCAAAAGTCATACAAATGATCAGTCTTCACCGTACAATACCATACCGTCGCTCGACGAACTGTCAGCATTCTGGGTATCAACCGACACCGTTGAAATGGAGCCTTCCATAAGAAACTTTCGCGGACAGGCTCTGCTGAACAGGGACATGACATCGATAAGCTGGTTTGTTTCCGCGCCATTCTCCGGCGGATACCACAGCGGAACCCTGAGGATAAACGGCAAGACACCGAAAGTAAACTCATGGCGCTGGCAGCCTTACCAGGGACTAAGGAAGGGTTCCCACGACAATCTTGAGATCCTCAGCTCTACGCGGATGCTTTTTGATAAGGATGCAATTATGTGGGAAGTGGAGATAACCAATAAGGACACCATCGCACGGGAAATCAGTCCCGAACTTGATCTTATCGGATTTGTCAGCAAATTCGGCGGAGACTGGCAATGGTGGTATCCGTATCCAAGCATGTCGGGCACGGTCACAAACCGTAATGAGGAAGTTGAAAATATCAGGGAGCACCTTGGTGAACAGGTATTTGAAAAAGAGGGTCTGTCATGGGAGCTGGTCAACGGCAAGCCGATGCTTCAGAAGGTTCTGATGAAATGGCCGAGCGATGAGGAAATAATGAACAGCGCTAAATTCACAACCTCAGTTGAAAACAACGTCATTTATATTCGGGACACAGAATCAGAAGCAATAACTTCATTTTCAGTTGTTACCGCTCCTGATCAGATCTCCCCGAAGAAATGCGGCGCCACAGTGTCATGGAAATTCAGGATGGAGCCCGGCGCAACCCGAAAGATCAGGTACCTCATGTCTTACGGAGACAACCATGAAATAATAAAACAAAATGTTCTGGAATGGTCTGCCGGTTTTGAAGGCTATTTCAGGGGAATCAAGGACAGCTGGGAAGAAAAATGGAAATCCATTTTCCAACCGGGCAATTCATTTATTTCAGGATGCTTTCCCGTCCTGGAAACTGGCGATCTGTCGGCCCGGAAAGTTTATTATACAAGTCCCCTGACGATGCTTTACATGACAAATACCAATCTTCCGCAGCACAGTAAGGTGTTTCTCACGGGCGGGCCGCGCTGGGGCGCATCCATCACCTTTTTCTGGGATATCACATTGTGGTCAACACTATGGGCAGTCGTTGATCCCGTGATGATGAAGGAGCACATATCCTCATGGATATTGATCGATCCAAGCAAATATTACGGAATGGATAATTTTGGAGGCAAGGGTGTGGGAAATGGATATTCTGCAAATTACTGGGCCCTGTTCCAGATGATCCGCGACTATATTGCCGTCACCGGTGATTATGCCTTTCTTGATGAAACCATCGGTAACGGGACCGTTCTGCAACATCTTGATGACTACGCAATGAACTGGGAAAGGATCTCCCTCTATGGTACTGAGGGTTGCACAGATGATATCTACAAACTTGCCGATTTCGGTGACGATGAATGGAACCTTCTCGAATGTGTTCCTACCTACAAGCATATAGTGCCGTCATTCAATATCGGCTATGCCTGGATGATGCGTGAGGCTGCCAAGCTCCATCTGCATCGGGGCGAACGGCAGAAAGCAGATTCACTGAATACCCTGGCTACGGAAATGATCGGGCGCATTCTTAAGCTTTATGCAGGCAACGGTGTCTGGAACAGCCTTTACCCGGGGAACAAAACGATCCAGGTCAGGCATTGCCTTGATTTTGCCTTTTTCGGCAAATACATCCCCGATGATATTCCTGCCGCCATAAAGAGCGAGATGCTTGAATTCCTGTATAACGAACTGATCACGGATCATTGGATGAGGGCACAGTCACTCAGTGATCCTGCCGCCGACAAATCGGACCGGGCTGATCACGGGCCGTTCGGTGCGTTCGACGGTTGGCCGGTGGATATTATGGATGCTCTCACACAAATGGGTTATCCGGAAAAGGCACTTAACTTCTATCACGCTGTTGAGCCTGTCACAAATGAAGGAATATGGGCCCAGGCCCATGAATTATGGGGAGAAAATAAAACCAACAAAAAGGCATTGGTCAGAATAGCCGAACGTGACTGGTGCAACAGGGAATCATCGTCAGGTGTCGCATTTGCCCAGACCATGCTCAAGGACTTCTTCGGATTCTATCCCGATCTCAACGGTACGGTGATCAAACCACCCAAGGACTTCACTTTCGACGGACGCATGCATCATGTATATTACAGGAATGAATACTATACCATTGAATACAAATCGGGAAAACCGGTTATGATCAGGGAGAGGAACCGGAAGCAATAATATAATTAATAATGTATACCGTGCTCAGCAAACTGAAACTATTTCTTTACCCTGTTAAACAGCTTTTAATTCCCGGATTCATATTCGGCCTTGCTGTTGTGCCTTACAGTATCCCGGCACAGGAAGTGGTCCGGGAAGCTATGGAGCATTTCTTGAAATTCAACAATGTGCCGGGAGGCTGGTTAGCAGCCGATGCAACCATTTCCCTTCCCCTGCCCGACAATAACACCCTCTGGCTGTTCGGTGACAGTTTTATTGGAGAAAGGACCGGGGAATACAGCATCAATCCGGGGAAATCCCGATTCATAAATAACTCAGCCATACTTGAGACGGGAAATGAAATGAAAACCTTATATGCAGGCACTCCTGCAAACCCGTCGTCGTTCATTCCCGGAGAGGGAAAAGACATTTTCTGGCCTGAGCATGCTGTCATTGAAAATGATACGGTTAAGATCTTTGCTGTCAGGATAAAACCCGGGAATACCGGGGTACCAGGCTTCAATTTCATTGTGGGAACAACATACAAGGCCTCGTTCAGGTATCCCGGTTTTGAATACATCTCAACAACTCCGTTCAAATCCGTGACTGACTCTTCTTTCAGGTTCGGCGCCTGCGTCATTAAAAGCGGTGATCATACCTATATTTTCGGGGTGAAAGATACAACGTCGGGGCAATACACCTATCCGCTTCCTTACCTCGCCCGGGTATCGGAAACCATTGAAGAACCGTGGGAGTTTTATGCAGGGCCCGACACCTGGTCACGTAACATCGCCGATGCCGTACCTGTCGGGAACCGGCCGATGAGTGAATCATTCTATGTATATGAAAGAAACGGCAGATTTTACCTGTTGATGCATGAAATATGGCTTGTTGGCGAGCTATGGATCCTTGAAGCCGACAAAATCACCGGACCCTGGAACACCAGGGCTGCCGGTGGCATTGAAAACCGGTTTGCGGTTATTACCAAGCCAAAGACAAATATAACCTATAATCTGTTTGCCCATCCGCAGTTCCGGGAAAACGGCGAAATCCTCATTTCCTTCAATGTAAACACCACAAACTTCAATTCTATTTACAGTGATACGAGGAATTACCGGGGCCGTTTCTTCTGGCTCGATCCGGAAGCTGCAGTTGCAGTGACAAAACCTGATACCATTAAGCTTTTCAATACCCCGGTTGCTGTCGACCCCGTGCCAGACGATAATACTCATGCCAGAATTATTTATCACCCTGCAACAGGAATAATTCATATACGGAACGTCAATACCCCTTCAATGCTAAGTATTTACGGTCTTGACGGAAGACTGTACCTGTCTCGCATGATCAAAGCCGATACCGAAATAGATTGCAGCCGCTTCCCTGTTACACTGGTGATTGCACGCCTGAAATGGGACAGGGGTGTTGAAACCAGGAAGATTCTGTTAAGATAAAAAATGCCTTTTCACGTATCTCATGTGCAGGTCTGACTTCTCCGGATTTGCAGCACTGAAACGTCTTAAAGAAATCAAATCATATGAAACCCACATGATACAAAATCACAAACAAGCATGAAAATAAAATTCATGCGGGTTCCATGTGAACCACTTAATCTTCAGTTGTATAAGTATTTATTTTCAGATGAAAAAATATATCCTGCTGTTCGCTTTGATTTCATCGGCTGCAGTACTTTCAGCACAGAAACAATCAATGGAGCCGGTTGACTATGTTGATCCGCTCATGGGTACTTCCTCTCCGCAATGGACGCTTTTCCCGGGAGCATCCACGCCATCAGGAATGGTGAAAATCAGTCCGGATAACCAGTTAGCCGGCTGGAAAGCAGGATACGATTATAATATAGAAAGTATAGCCGGCTTCTGTCATATCCATTCAAGGACCATGGGAGGGCTTCTTGTCATGCCTGTTACAGGCAGACTTAATATCTTCCGGGGAAGCCCGGAGGATCCGGATTCCGGTTACCGCTCAAGATTCAGTCACCGGAACGAAAAAGCACAACCAGGCTATTATTCGGTCATTCTGGATGATTATAATATAAAAGCCGAACTAACATCAACCACAAGGGCTGCATTCCAGAAGTATACCTATCCTGAAAGCGACACTGCCCGGCTGCTCATCGATCTAAAGATCCCTACCAGCCATGGGTATGAGATTACCGGAGCCGGTATCAGGAAAGTAAGCAGCACGGAGATAGCCGGTTTTTCAATCCAGCAAAGCCTGATGGGTGCAGAAGCCAACAGATATACAATTCATTTTGTGATTCGCCTCAGCAAACCTTTTAAATCATTCAATGGATGGATTGGAGACAGGATCCTCCGCAATGCGGAAGAGATCAACCTGTCGTATGAAGACAAGGGAATTGGCGTATTTCTTGATTTCAGTACCAAAGATGGCGAAGAGATACTTGTTCAGTCGGGCCTGTCACTTGTGAGTGTGGATCAGGCCAGGCTTAACCTTGAAACCGAGCTAGGGCCGTTTGCATGGGACTTCACTTCAGTCAGGGAAAAAAGCAGGGATGAATGGAACAGGCTTCTGAAAACCATATTGGTGGAAGGTGGTGATGAAGAGAACCTGAAGCTGTTCTATACCTCATTGTATCGGGCGTTTGCCGGACAAACCACATGGAGCGATGTTAACGGCATGTATGTTGACATGGATGAGAAAGTGCAGGTCCCTGGCAACCCTGATTATCCTGTTTACGGATGTGACCCTCCGGGTGCAGGGGCCATTGCCCTTTTCCAGCTCAGGAATCTGTGCCAGCCTGATCTGTCCAACAAGTGTGTGCTTTCATTGCTGGAAACCGGTCAGAAAGGAGGATGGCTGCCTGAAGCTGCGGAGGGAGTGGAATATCCGGCAACGCCGGTGGTTTCATACGGGATCCCGATGATGGCAAGCGCCTACCAACAGGGTATCCGCAACTATGACACAAGCATGATGTACAAGGCTGTCGTCCATGACCTGAGTGTCGCGGGAGCTCCTCACCGGGGCGGGGGATTTGCCGGTGTAGTGTATCTCGAACCTTATCTTAAAACGGGTATTGCAGGAGGAACCGCCGACTCAGCTGCCATTACCTGCGGATATTCCTTCACTGACTGGACAGCTGCACAAATGGCGAAAAGATCAGGTAATATTCCGGACTTCAGGACATTTACAAAAAGAGCTTTCAATTATAAAAATGTACCTCCCCGGGAGAACAAGCCCTTGTCTGCTTTTGTCCCGCATGATGTTAATGGACTGCTGATCTCTTCCGGCCGCGAAAACTTCATCCGAAAGCTGGAAGAAAGCATCGATAGTTCCCTGAAGTCCGGCTGCTCCGGTATGACCAGTCCCGACCTGATAAAAGCTTTCCTGTATTCGGGCGATTACAGAACGGAACAACATCCTCTGCAGGCTGCATGGCTTTTCAATTATACCGGTCAGCCATGGCTGACCCAGAAACTGACACGTGATATCATGACGGAATACAGGTCAGGAAAGGCAGGAGCATTCAATCCGTGCATTGACCCCGCCCAGGCAGGAGCATTATTTGTTATGAGCGCCATAGGGCTTTTTCAGACCGATGGCGGTACCTCTGCCGAGCCTTTTTATGAGATTGGCAGTCCACTTTTTGAGAAAATAACCATCCGTCTGGATAATAAATACTATCGCGGAAATGAATTTGTAATCAAAACAGTGAATAATTCTGCCGAAAACAAATATATCCGCAGGGCCTCGCTAAACCGCACCGTCCTGAACAAGCCATGGTTCAGGCAGGCAGACCTGGCCGCAGGGGGCATGCTTGAACTTGTAATGGGGCCGGTACCAAACCTGAAATGGGGGAGCAATCCCGCCGACTCACCACCCTCTATGAGCACCCGGCTGACCCCGGAGGAAACTAAAACAATTATGGCCTACGATAAATATGCCGAGGACCTGGCAGCCTGGAACCAGGCACTCAGGGCATACTACTACCACAAAAAAGAACATTTTGAGAGCCTGCCAAACACCCCAAACGAGATTATATTCCTGGGAAACAGCATCACTGACAACTGCGAATGGTGGGAGCTTTTCAGTAATCCCAACATCAAGAACAGGGGTATAGGCGGCGACGATACCGACGGCATCCTCGAACGTCTTGATGAAGTCACTGAATCCAACCCGTCCAAAATATTCATCATGATCGGAACCAATGACCTGTCGAACGGGAAAAGTGTTGAATACATTGTTGGGAACTACAGGAGAATAATCGAACGCATAAGGCAATCGTCCCCGGGTACGAGGATCTATATCCAGAGTGTACTGCCCACGGATGACGGTATCCACTATACACGCCGGAACACGGAAATAATCAGGATCAATGATCATCTTAAGGATATTGCGACTGAAAACGGATTGACATATATTGATCTTTTCAACATTTTCCAGACGGAAAATCACAAGCTGAACCCGCAATACAGCATTGACGGGCTGCATCTGAACGGCAGGGGTTATCTGTTATGGAAGGATGCAATAATAAAGTACGTTGAGGAATAAACTGAAACCAATGACTTTGAGCAGGAATTAATCATGAAAACCACAGCCTTCATTGTCACATCAGCTGCAGTGCTGGCCGGCTGCTGCACTTCATGCGGCCCCGGCGCTTCCTGCGGTCAGGCAGGGCCCATGGATCCCCTTTGCTTTACAAGCGAACCGGCTCCTGAATGGACCGCCCTGATGGAGCGGACTTCCGGCTGGTTCGCGGCTGACGGTATTTTTTCCATCCCGCTTGATGGTGTAGAAGATCAGCAAAACAAGAACAAACGGACCCTCTTTATCTTCAGTGATACATACATTGGCGAAGTAAGGAACAATGTGCCCCTGCCTGGCAATGTCATGGTAAATAACACCGCAGCATGGATGACCGGAGTCATACCCGATGAATCAGTAATTGTTTTCCGTTACAACAAGGATAATGAGGGGAACCCTGTGTCATATTTCATTCCCGACAACAGGAACAGCCGTGACGGGGAGTATTTCTGGCTTGGGGATGGATTTGTCAATCATGCAAAAAAGAATTCCCTTTACATTTTCGCCTATCATGTTCATAAAACTGGTCCTAATGTTTTTGATTTTGAGGCCACCAATGTGGCCATCCTGAAAATCAGGGAGCCCACCCCGAAGGGTCTGGGTATCTGTGAGCAGATACCCACCGAACTCGGATTTGTACATCCTGTTCACGGAAGGGTATACTTTGGCAGCGGAATTTTTGTCAATACCGGGAAAGCCGGCGCTCCCTGCCCCGATGGCTATGTTTACATATACGGAATTGCAGGGGAGAAAAAATCACTGGTTGCCGCACGGGTCAGACCGGAACACTTTGAGGAGACAGGCCGATGGACTTTCTGGAACGGAGAGGCATGGGTCGCAGGAAAAGAGAATATCTTCCCCATTACCGACGCTGTTTCCAACGAACTCAGTGTCACACCCGCCGATGACGGCAGGTACCTGCTCACATTTACCGTAATGGGTATATCGGATAAAATAGGCATCAGGGTTGGCTCTGGTCCGGCCGGGCCCTTCGGAGAAATCAATGAAGTATATACATGTCCCGAATACCAGGAAAAAGGTTTGCTGCCTTATAATGCCAAGGCTCATTATCATCTTTCAAAACCCGGTGAACTGCTGGTCAGTTACAACACGATCACACTGAATTTCTGGGAAGACATTCAGAAGGATGCCACTATTTATCACCCGCGGTTCATTACCGTCAGATACGGACCGCATGAAAAAACAGAAGAAAAGATCAATACAGATAAAGCAATGTACAAATGAAAGTTAACAGGAATGATCTCGTCAGGTTCACAGCCGTCGTATTTCTATTTTCTATGCTGGCGCACCAGTCATGCAAATCCGGTGCTGATCCTACATCGTACCCTGTAATCCCTGATAAGGAATTCGGCTCCTTATTCTATTCCGATTCAGGCGGGATCTCCGGTGCGGATGGTCTTTTCTCCTTCCTTTTACCGGATAGATCATCCGTTTTCCTCCTGGGCGATTGCTTCCTCGGGAAAGTAGTGAACGGGACACGTGATATGAGAACACCCATGCTGCGAAATGCCTTTATTATTGTAAACAGGGAACTGACAGGTACCCGGGCAATAGTCAGGGGAAGCACTGATGATCCCCATACTTTCATGGAACCTGTAAATGAGCCGGGAGATTCCACATACCGCTGGTACTGGCCGGGCCACGGATTTATCAAAAATGACACTGTTTATATATTTGCCCTCAGCCTGGTAAATGACACTTCGGTTGTAATAAACATCAGGCTTCCTGAAGGTGCGGATGATGAAACAGGCAGAATGGCAGAGGAGATATTCTCTTTCCGGATATCCCATATTGATCTGCTGTCATTCAGTTATCCCGATTTCAGGCATATTGAAACTCAAACCGTAAATATTGATTATCCCTCCAGCCTGATCGATTTCGGTAACTGCGTGATGGTGGATAAAGGATGGATATACATATATGGCACCAGGAACCTGCCGGACATGTCAAAAATACATGTGGCCCGCGTTCCCTTCAGCAGTAACATTTTTAAATCAGACTGGGAATACTATACAGGTTCATCGTGGGATAAGGACATCAGGAAATCAATGCCTCTCGATATCGACATTTCCGTCTCAGAACAATTCAGCATATTCAGATACGGCAGGAAATACATTCTGCTGACCCAGGAAAGGGCCGGTGCCGATATTTATACCTACATATCGGATTCTCCTTACAGGGGCTTCCATAACAAGAAAATGATTTACCACACAACGGAAATGGAGTCTGATCCGAACAAACGTGTAATTACGTATAATGCTCTTGCTCACAGGCAGTACATTGAAAACGGCATGCTCCTGGTTTCATATTGTGTAAACTCATTAAATCCGATTGATATTTTCGAGGATGTTGAAAAATACCGGGCGCGTTTCATTAGGGTTCCCATGAAACTGATACTGAGATGAATTCATTAGTCATAAAGGAAGTTAGGCAGTATCCCTTTACCGGGTCTCCTTCATACCAGTTTTATTTCAAGTGAGCCGCCCATTGCAACCTGGTCATCCTTAACTATTACAACTGAAATGATCTCAGGCACTTTCAGTGCCTTTTCCGTCACCGCGCCCAGCTGTTCCTTTCCTTTAACTTCATTTCCGAAGGCAGTTGCGAAAGCGTCAGCCAGTGCGCCGTCACGACAGGCAATCACACATGCATCAGCCACCCCGAAGCTGAGCGAGTGGCCTACCGTTCCAGAAGAGCAGCAGACGGCAAGGGGAGTGTTGCAGGGTGCCGGCCGCAGTGCGATCTTTTCCGACAGGGGGGAATCGCCGGCGTATACGGCCACGGTAACCGGAGCAGTTAATTTCATGAAGATGTCGCCTCCGTTCTCTATGATCACCTCTTCTGCCCTGAATTTCTCAATGATGTCCCCGCATATATATTCCGCGGTTGCTCCGGCAACTGCGCTCAAGGGGCCTGTTCCTGCCTGCCGGGCGGCGTTGCTCATTGAGATAATTAGCGGATGTGACCCGTCGGGCACCGATACCGGGGTGAGCGAGTCACGGAACTCGGGTCGGAGTGAAATATAGTTTTCCAGGATATCACGGTAGTATACTATTCTATCCAGGGTAAATCTTTTGGCTTCGTGCTGATAATGCTCCCTGTCAATTGCCACCCACAGGTCCGTTTCACGCCAGGCAGCCCTGAAGCTCATCCAGCGCCTGTTACCCATAGTTTCCCGGTAAAGGCGCGGCTGGTATGCATGGACCTTAGCCAAGATCGATGGAAAAAAGCTTCAGGGGGCAGGCTGTGAGGCATAGCTCGCAAACCACACACTTTTCGGGTTCAAATGTAAGTTCTGCCGTTGTCCGGTCCATGGTAAGCGCTCCTGCAAAACAAACTGCCGAACAGGCACCGCAGTGAATGCACATATCTTTCCGGTAGGTGATCCTGCGGTCAATGGGAACACATTCCACGTTTTGACCCCTGATATATTCAAGTCCTTCATTCAGGATGCCGGGCGGAGCGGTCATTTCCATCACCAGGTGGCCTATATGGCCCGGTGTCACATCAGCCTTCACTATGTTGACCATTATATCGAATTTCCTGATCAGGTTGTAAGTTATCGGCTCACCTGTTGTTTCAGGAGGAAAGGTCAGCACAAATCTTCTGCTCTTCATCTGGATCGTAAATTTATTTTTTGTTAAAGCCTTATTTTCAGACTATTCAATCCCCGGGTCTTTCTGAAGCCCTCAACCGGGGCTGTCAGGAAGAAATTTCCCGATAAGATCTCACTTCGAAGTCTTTCAGCTATCTCGCGGGCAATTTTCAGGCTTGACAGCGGGGCAGTGCGTATTTTTTTCCCGTTGAGGCTTATCTCACCCGAGAACAGCGAATGGTAATCGGTTCGCCCGAGTATTTCGTGGCCTGGGGAGCCGTAATCGACTATATTGGTCTCAATCTGGCTATTGCGCACCATTACCTGCCGGGCCATATCCTCATCAAGCACCGGTATTGGAATACCCACGCCTATATAAATGGAGACCCCGTACTTTTCGAAATATGCTGCCCTGATGAACTGAGTGCTCATCATTTTTGCATCGCCAATAAGGGCCAGCGTGGCTGCATTTCCGACAGGCACTCCGTGTTCGTTGAGGGGTTTTCCTGTGTTGAACTGAGTGCCGTGCCATGCAACGTATCCGGTGGCGCCCCCCAGGAAAATGCGGGTACCGATACCAATGGTTCTCATTTCAGGATCGTTAAGGAGAGGGCTGAGTTCGCCCGATGTGGAGAAAGTGGCATTGCCGAATGAGGGCAGCAGGGTGCCCATATAGGTATATTTCATTTTCAGGGTGCTGTTCACCGCTGCATTATAGTTCTGGTAGGCATTGCGGGGATTGAACATTATCATCTCGTTGACCGAGTCCCTGCTGATAAGCGTCTTGACCTCGGTACGCGGATAACAATCGGTTCCCTTGGCCGTGGCCTGAAGCAATACATCCTTTCCGGCAATAAGTTCCTCGATGACATGGGCCCCGCCGTACTGATCGTGGGGCAACGCAGTTTCCGTGGCTCCGATATAGGCGTCAACGGCAGCTATACCCGCAAAGACGGGAACATTGTTCAGCGTAACCTTCTCCATGCGGATAGGCGGATCTGTATGACCGAAGTTAATAAACATTCCAGATGAGCACATCGGCCCGAACGTTCCGGTGGTAACAACATCAACCTTTTCAGCCACTCCGGCTGATCCTGTTTCGCGACCCATCTCCGCAACCTGCTCTGCAGTGAGAACTACGGCCTTACCTTTGCGGATCTTCTCATTTATTTCTTCAACAGTTCGTTTACGCGACATAGCAACAAATTAAAACAACATTAATCCTTTCCGTATCAAATTCCAAAGATATGCTTAGATCATTAAATGCCGTCAAGGTTTTGGATTTCTTTTTAACCTGAATGTTCATTGATTGTTTGCTTGTCATTGAAATCCGCAAGGTGAGATTTCTTGCATTCTTCATATTTTTGTTTATTTACATGACAAACCTGTGCGGATATTATGCACGCGCCGGAAATTGGTAACAATTCAGCTGGCCAGTGTTATTTAATTAACAATACCCGGGTTTATCCAGTTCAGCATCAATACCGGACTGACTCAGGAACACTGGATAATTACCGACAAAATGAAACAAGTATGATTGACCACAAGCACAAATACGTATGGGATCTGCTCGTTTACAACCATATGAAATCATGACTTTCTTTACAATCCAAATCATTTACAGATGAGAACATATATGCGTTTAGCCGTCGTAACGATTATCCTGATCATGACAGGATACTCCTGTAAACACCGGGACAGCCAGGAAATAATCGCCTGCGGGGATGACAAGGTTCTGATAATTGACCTTGATAATTCGACCGGTGAAAATGTTAAAGTAGTCTGGGAATGGACCGTCGGAGATGCGGCAGATCTTTCTTCCGGAATGAAGAAACTTATGGTTCCTACAGACGATTGCAAACCTGTGGATGGAGGAAAAAAGATACTGGTAACCTCCTCCGGCGGAGGAGTTGTACTGATTGACAGGCAGACAAAAAAAATACTGTTCAGCGCAAAGGTCCCGATGGCACATTCAGCCGAATATCTTCCGGGAGGGTTGATAGCTGTTGCCCTCTCGACCCATGAAGACGGGAACAGCCTGGAATTATATGATATAAAAAAGTCCGATATTGTTCTTTTCAGGGACAGTTTGTATTCCGGGCACGGAGTGGTCTGGATCCCGGCAATTCAGCGTCTTTTTGCACTGGGTTTCAATGAACTACGGGAATATTCGCTCGTGTCAGACGATATCGGTTCGCCCGGGTTGCAGCTTATGCGGGAATGGCGCACCCCTGACGACGGAGGACATGATCTTACCGCTGTTTCGGCCTCGGAACTTCTCGTTACAACATCAAAAAGCGTTTGGCGCTTTGATATTGGAAAAGAGAAATTTACAGCTTTCGAAATGCTTGAAGACGGGGCTGATATCAAATCTGTCAATCTTAATCCTGCCACCGGGCAGCTTATTTACACAAAAGCTGAAATAAGCTGGTGGACACACCATATCTATTGTCTTAATCCGGATAAAGTCATCACCATTCCGGATATCGACCTTTACAAGGTCCGGACATTCAACAGGTGAAGCTGCCTGGAAATGATACTTTCACGGCTGAAATCATCATTATCCACATTCCGCCATGGCTATTCATACCTTTGAAACCATGACCGGAAGCAGTCTGTGCAAGTCAAAGCAAAAAGCCGTCGGGAGCTGCATGGTATCCGGTAATATCGGGAAATCCCGGATTCACACTGAATTGTTTTTTTATTTATTTTAGCTTCAAAGTAATATAAACATACAAAAACTGATATGAACAAATATTATAATTCCCCTGGTACGTTGAGACCATCCGACAGGTTCAGATCATTCTGCCATGCTTTCCTTGCAATGCTGCTTTTTCTGTCTTTTAATCTGCCATTGCCTGCTCAGCAGATCAGGGTAATGACATATAATATCTACCATGGAGAGCAGCATTTTAATCCCGGCAAGAGCAACCTGGCAATGGTTGCGGAGGTGATCAATAAGTACAAGCCCGACTTCGTGGCTCTCCAGGAAGTGGACAGCATGACGATGCGTTCGGCAAAATTGAATAATGACATCCCCATGGATCTGGTTGCCGAACTTGCCCGGATGACCGGAATGCACGGATTCTTCGGAAAGGCCATTGATTACAGCAACGGTGGTTACGGGGAAGGATTACTGACACGCTTTCCCGCGGAATCTTCAAATTACAGCCTCCCGAACCCAAAAGGTGGAGAAGGAAGGGTTTTGCTGCTGGTTAGCCATACATTCCCAAACGGGCAGAAAATAATTTTTGCAGGCACCCATTTATGCCATCAGTATGCTGAAAACCGACTTGCACAGGCGAAAGCTGTCCGCGAAATTCTTGAGGGAACAAAGCTGCCGGTGATAGTAGGCGGGGATTTCAATTTTACACCGGACAGCGAACCCTATAAGGTAATCAACGGCGGATTCAGGGATGCAGCTTTAATCAAAGGGAACCCCCAGATCACATACCCTCCTGAAATTCTGAGAATAGATTTTATTTTCCTATCGGGTGGTCATGACTGGACAGTCAGGGATGTAGAAGTCATTCCCGCCTCTGCTTCGGATCATAGGCCGGTCCTGGTAACCCTTGAACTGAAAACGCGGTAGCTTGTATTTCTTATCGGGTCAGTTATGTTGCTTACCATTTCAGATAACTTAATACCCCGACAGAATCCTCAATTCTGGAAACCATTAATTCCATCCTGAGTCTGAAAACGAATAATAATAATAATAAGACATGAAAAGAAGCTTGCTTTTTTTACCGGTGCTGTTATCAGTTAGCCTTCTTGCATACGGCCAGGAGCTGCCTTTCAGGATAACTCACGGGCCCTGGCTTTGCGACATGACTGAAACAGGAGTCACAATAGTATGGATGACAAATAAGAACTCCCTTTCATGGGTCGAAGTTGCCCCTGATGACGGAAGTCATTTCTACGGAAAGGAACGTCCGAAATACTACGATACGCATATGGGCCGCAAACAGGCTGCCACGAATCTCCATAAGGTCAGGATAGAGAATCTCAGCCCCGGTACCAGGTACCGTTATGCAGTCTTCTCAAAGGAAGTCCTGCACTGGGAGAATGATGCAAAAATCATTTTCGGCACTACCATCGCCAACCCTGCATACAGCTGGAACTCCCTGTCATTTAAAACATTCAGTGCTAACGATGATACTGTGTCATTCATCATGCTGAACGATATCCACGGAAGGGCAGAATTCATGAAGGATCTTTGCAGGGACATTGATTTCAGTTCGATTGACCTGGTGATCTTCAACGGGGATATGTCAACCTGGATCATCAGTGAGGAACAAATATTCTCCGATTTCCTTGATGCTGCAGCCGACCTGTTTGCAAAACGGGTGCCGATAGTATTTACCAGGGGAAATCATGAAACCCGCGGGCCATATGCCGATTTTCTCATGAACTATTTCCCGGTCAAAGACGGGAAAATATACAGGATTGTCCATGTTGGAAAGGTTGCATTCATCATACTGGATTGTGGAGAGGACAAACCCGATTCCGACATTGAATACAGCGGTCTTGCTGCTTTTGATGCTTACAGGGATGAGCAGGCGGAATGGCTTAAACAGGCTGTTCAGCACAAGTCATTCAGGGATGCCGGGAACAGGATCGTTGTACTGCACATGCCCCCGGGGGTAAGTAACTGGCATGGCACCCTGCATCTTGATGAGACATTGCTGCCGGTGCTCAACGAGGCCCGCATTGATGCCGTTCTGAGCGGTCACATGCACAGGTATTCCTACAATCCCCCGGTTCCAGGGAAAACGGCCTTTCCGGTTATTGTTAACAGCAATAACACATATCTGAGGGGCGATATTATCAACGGCACGATAAGGATCAGGATGTTTGGCGCAGAAGGCGGGAAACCGACAGAGCATATTCTTGATTAACAATACGCCCGGGCAGTCGTCCCGCCTTCCGCCAAGACATGAAAATGAAAAAACCGTCCTGGTTTTTTCCTGCAATTATCTTCGTCCGGCATTCCTGACGATCGGTTGCCCTGTCCTGGCACCTCTGGCAGCACTCATGTTCCTGTGGACTTGTCTCGCCTGCGCGCTGACAATCCCGCCCTTGCCTTTACCGCCGGGTGTCTGTCTAGCAGTTTTGCTTACCGTTAGTCCATGATTCGAGGTCCTGGCCCGGGCTTGCTGCGTCATTGCCGGATCACAGCTTTGATCCCTTAACTGCCTTTTTGATCTGAGACGGATCTGATCCTTTGTCATTATCGGATCACCGCTCTGATCCTGTAACTTTATTTGTTCCCTTGTCCTTGTCCTTGTCATGTCAGGATCGTCGCTCCGGATATTTTCCCGGATTTGAGTCTGTTGTTTTGTCTCCGTCCTCAGCTGTTTTTTCGTTTTTGTCTGCTCCTGCAACGGTTCTGTGGTTTGTGATGTAACACCGGCACTGATAAGAAGTGCCAAAACGCCGAAAAGGATTTTCTTTCTCATTATGCTCATTTTTAAAGTTTATTTTGAAATTACAGATCAAAAATAACCCCTCGGAAATGAAGCTATCATGAATTTACCGGGAAAGAGAAAAAAAATTGCGTCCCTTTGCCAGGTTCTGATATAACTTTTATATCGATATTATGGAAATCGGCTATTGATTTGGTAATTGCAAGTCCCAAACCCATACTTTCAGTAGCCTGACCGGATGTGTTGCTGAAACGTGTGAAGAGTTTATCAAGCTGTTCACGTGACATTCCCCTTCCGGTATCACAGATGGAAACCTCAAAACGCCCTGCGTTATCCCCTGCCATGATCACAATACTTCCTCCCCGCGGAGTATGCTTTACCGCGTTGTTTAAAACATTGAAAAGCATGGAAAAAAGCAGTGACCTGTTTACTTTGCCAAATAAACCTGTCCCCTCACACTGAAGACTGATGCTTATTCCTCCGTCTTCCGCCAGGGGAGAAAGTTCACCGGTCACTTCCCTGATAAGTTCACAGAGTTCCACGTTCTCCTCTTTCAGATACTGACTGCTCTCCATGCGGGCAATCATCAGCATTGAATTCACCAGGGTCTTAAGCCGGTAGAGAATTCGTAGTGTTTCTTCAATACCTGCTTCAACTGAAGGATCGAGATTATTCCGCAAGAGAATGTTCTCAAGCTTGCCGCGTATCACCGAGACAGGAGTCATCAGCTCGTGCGATATGTTTACCGTTATCTCCTTCTCCTTTCTGAAGAGTTCGTCGATCTTTTTCATCATTTCCCTGAGGGTCCGGTCAAGCCGGGCAAAGTCGTCGGTTGTAGTAATAAGCGGTCCGGATGGATCAAATGAGTGAGAGGAGATCTTACCGAGCCTGCCGGTAATGATCCTCAACGGGCGAAGTATTCGTGCTGTATATAAAATATCAGAAATGAAGCTGACAAGAATGAATAAGACCAGAAATGCCAGAATGATGTTCCGTATGTTCCGTCCGGTCTTGGAGATACTTGATAAACTCTTTCCAATTTCCAACAGGTAACATTCTCCGTCAATCCTGAGAGAGTAGTGAATCACCCGGTAATCAATGATTTCTTCATCAATCATCCTTTTGGTGACGTCAATAAAGTTCAATTCTTCACAGGTATCAACTCTTTCCAGACTGATATACTCCTCCTTTAAAATATTAAAACTGCCGAAGCCTCCTGCAGTATCAGAAACGATAAAGGGCTCAATACCTGTATCCGAGATAAGGCTGACCACTTCTTCCCTTTTGTTTACCAGCTCATTGTCGGTCTGCCGGATATTTATCCGTTCGATGATAAAAGGAAGGAAACCGATGAACAAGGCGGAGAACACTACTTTGGAGAGCAGATTAAAAAGTGCAAGTTTTGTGCGGAGTTTCATCATACTCCCTGAGTTCATTAATAGTCAGTGCTTATCCTGTAGCCCACTCCCCTGACGGTTTCCAGCCAGGGAGCAGGAGCGCGGACATTCAGTTTCTTCCGGATATTCTTGATATGAACATCGATAAAATTGCTGTCGTACTGATCATCAAGCATATTTCCCCATATATGTTCGTAAAGCTGGTGTCTGGTAAGGACTTTGTTCCTGTTGATAGCCAGATAAAAAAGCAGGTCGAATTCCTTTTTTGTCATCTCAACTTCGTGGTTGTCGTGCATCAGTTTTCTTCCTGCCATTATCATTACAAATTCCCCGAGAGTAATATCAGGAGAGGGGATACTGAACTTTCTCCTGGCAACGGCCATAATGCGGGCATGGAGCTCAGGGAGTGCGAAAGGTTTTGGAAGATAGTCATCTGCACCTAGATCAAGCCCTTTTATCCTGTCTTCAACAGCACCACGGGCGGTGATTATTATAAAGGAGACATCTGCATTGTTCTTCTTAGCTTCTCTTATAAGATCAAGGCCGTCATAATCAGGAAGGCCAAGATCGAGCAGTACGAAATCATACAGGTTGACCGCGATTTTTTCAGAAGCTTCAGCCCCGTTATAAGCCATGTCACAAAGAAAATTCTCCCTTTTAAGGAAAATAGCGATCTCATTGGCCAGGCTTTTTTCATCTTCAACGATGAGGACATTCATAATCCAAAGTTAGAAAATTTTGAGGAAGAGACTTGCCATAAACAGGAAACCTCCGGTACCGGATGAACCTTCCAGGGAATACAGCGGAATAACATAACCCGGCTCCAGCTCAATGGTGAAAAAGTCATAGCTGAAGGCTGCAGGAAATCCGAAATCTATTTCCATCAGACCAAAATATTCGTTGTAAGTGGTTACAGGAGATGGATTTGATCCCTGTCTTTTTTTCCTCCAGGGCCTGAATCCCGGCGAAACGGTGGTTTCCTTAACATCGCCTGAAGTTTCAATGCTAACAACGGTCCCCGATAAAATATTGATGTAAGGGTCAAACGAGAAGAATGCTTTCCCTCCCGCAAAAGATGGAGTTTCAAAATATCTTGAATGTCTTGTTTGCAGATAAAACTGTTTATCGCCGGAAAAAAGACTTCCGGCCGAAATTTTGGAATACAGTATTTTCCAGTCGAATCCCAGGGTTACATCGGCATAGGAAAAATTATCAAAAAGAGTATCTCTCAGTGGTGCTGAGACATTGTACCGTGAAAAGCCTGCGCTTATATCGAACCATGAATTGAAGGTATGGTTAAAACTGAGGCCCAGGCTGTAAAAGGCTGTGAATGGAGAGAGTTTGTTGACTGTATAACCTGTAGCAGAGAAATAAATCTTGTCCATCAATCCGTATGAAACCGAGGCAAATCCGAAACCATGACCCTGTGACATGGTGGATCCGAGATACAACAGGTTGTTGCCGCCGCCTGTACCTGCATAGAAGGAATGCATACGGTTCTGTGCTGCAGTATCGGTTGCATTTTTATAAGCTGGCGGGGCAGACGGAGGTTGTGTCTGGGCATATACGGCAAGCGTCTGCAGTACGAGACTGCCGGCAAAGGTATATAACCGAATCCTGTTTCTAATCATGACATTCATTCCTGTTATACCTATCGCCTGCCGGGTCCTTTTGCACCTCCCGGTTTGCCTGCGCCTTTGGGGATTCTTGAACCAGATGGTCTTTCAACCGATGCCGGACGGGCTCCTCTGGCCCTGCTCCAGTCAGGTCTGGCTCCCCGGATCTTCTTTACTTCTCCGGCATTGGCTTCCCGTGGCTGTGATCCACCGCTATTTCCGGCCGATACCTTTGTCCGGTTGCCGGCCCGGCCATCCTGTCCCGCATGGTTCTGAGACCAGGTTTGATTTTGCCGGCCCGGACGCTCAGCTGCGCCTGTTTGTTCCTGAGTCTGACCCTCTTGCCGGACCATTACAGCTGTGTCCTGATGAACCCTGACTGCCTGTCCGTTCAGTAGAAATGAGGTCACCGATATCGTGATTAGAAGCATAAGGATCTTTTTTGCCGTTTTCATGGTAATTCTGCTCTTTAAACTACGAATTGTGTCAGAATATGTTTTAGCCCTGCCTGAATATCTGTCCGCAGATCATAAATACCACAAAATTAAACATACATCATGAAGAAATGATGAAATATGATCCTGCCTCACGGATGTTCTTAAATTATCCCGGAACCATAGATCCGGAAAAGTTTCACAGGCCAAATACCCAGGCAGCAATGGAGAAATAAATCCACACACCAACTATATCGGCTATTGAAGTTATAAGGGGTGCGCTTGCCGTGGCAGGGTCTAGTTTCAGTTTTGTAAAGACGAACGGAATAGTAAGGCCTATCAGGCTCCCGGCCATCACGGCAAGGATCATGGTAAGGGCAACAACAAGGATGATCTCGGGGGCCCTGACGCTTGCAATCAGGGAAACTCCGACAGCCATGGTTATGCCGAGCAGAAATGATACGATGAACTCCTTGCCCACAAGTCTGAACCAATGCTTCATTTCGACGTCTCCCACTGCAAGCGAACGGATCATCAGGGTCGCCGACTGTGAGCCAGCATTACCCCCGCTGGCAATCAGTAAAGGCAGGAAGAACATAAGTGACACCGTTGATTGTATTACATTCTCAAATCCGGCAATTGCAGCTCCTGAGAAAATGTTCATGAATACGAGTATAGTCAGCCAGACTATCCGCTTCTGATACAGGAAAGGAATCCTGGCCTTCAGGGGGTCAATGATCACATCCTGGAAAGAACCGAACTTGTGAAAGTCCTCGGTTGCCTCCTCCTCCTCTATGTCCATGATATCATCGAAAGTTACGATGCCAAGAAGGATTCCCTCAGAATCAGTAACAGGCAAGGCAACCCGGTCATGATCCTTAAAAACACGAATGGCTGATTCCTGGTCATCATATGCATTGAGAGAAACATAGCGGCTGTCAAGCAGATCCATTATTTTCTGGTCAGGATCTGCAAGTATTATTTCCCTGATCTTTATGTCATCTATCAGTTTCCATTTGTCATCAACCACATAAACCACGTTGAGGGTTTCGGAGTCATGGCCGAAGATCCTGATGTGATCAAGAGTCTGGCCCACTGTAAAATGTGACTTGACAGCAACAAACTCGGGTGTCATGAGCCTCCCAATGCTTTCTTCGGGATAACCCAGCAGACTGACAGCTATCTTGCGTTCCTCGGGCGACAGCAGCTGAATAAGTTTCTGCGAAACTTCGCCGGGCAGCTCCTCGAAAAATGCAGTCCGGTCATCAGGATCAAGGTCGTTGAGCAGGGCCGACAGTTTGGTGGTGTTCCTTGCCAGTCCCTCGATTATCTGTTCCTGTTTATCATGCGAAAGGAGCTGAAAACTGTTCTTGGCCTGCTTCTTGGATAATAACCGGAAAACAACAATATCATCCTCGTCAGGCAATTCTTCAATAAGTCCGGCAATATCCAGATCTTCATATTCGGACAGTCTTTTTCGTAAAGTTTTCCACTCCTTGTTTTCAAGAAGTTCCCCGAATTCATCAATTAATTCTACCATGACTTGTTTCCATAATGTATTAGCCTGCAAGTAATCTGTATATGGTCCCGGCGGAAATCCCAAACCCGTATCTGCCGGGGAAAAAACATTACGCCGGCATTTTATCAGCGAATCAACAAAAGTAACCTTTTTATTCCTGCGGAAAAATCAATATTGCTGTTCTTTATTGTATGATTCATCACATGTTACAGCAAACCATTCTCATGATCCTGACAGCTGCCATCTGACAAATTTCAGCTTCTTACGGGACCAGAACCCTGAGCCTGTTCTACCGGGATGTTAATACAATCCGGATTCTGTGAATATCTCCCGGGGTCAGTCCGCGGCCATATCTTTATTTTTGCCTGTAAATTCATTTTTATGAAAATCGGAAGAGTACGTCTGCGAAAAGAATACAGACGGAAAGTATGGTCTTTTTTCATAACGATCTTGCTATTGTGCGCAATCTTTTTACCATATTCAAACAGGGCATTGATACTGAATTTTTTCAGCAGTAAATGCAGGAATTATCAGCAGGTTTACAGTAAAAAGCTGAACGACCGTATCGTTGATTATTCAGACAAGGCCAGGGCAAAGGGAATAGAGAAATGCTCTGATGCCGTTGATTTACGGAACAGGGTATCAGCCCGACAGCTCAGAAAGGTCAGTTCCGGCAGGTATTACAGGATTGAAAACATGACACACAGCTTTCCCTATCTTACATCAGACAGTAAAAGGCTGCTTGATGAGATTGGCAAAAGGTTCAGGAAGAAAACGGAAAAAGAAGGATTTCCCGGATCAAGGTTCGTCATAACATCAATGACACGCACGTCTGAGAATATCGCTGCCCTGGGAAAAGCGAACATAAATGCCTCTGCTGACAGCCCGCATCTGTACGGAAATGCCTTTGACATTTCCTATGCGCGTTTCCTGTTCAGAAAATATAAGGTTACGGATTGTGATAAATGGTACATGAAGGAAGCTCTTGCAGAAATAATCTATGAATTGAAGCAGGAAAACAAATGCTGGGCCACATATGAAAGGCAGCAGGGCTGTTTCCACGTGGTATCAAGATGAAAAAATGAATATAATAGCCCCGGTAAAGTGCCATTGAACAGGATCATCGCATTGATTAACCTGACTCCGGCATTCAGGTTTTCAGGTCAACGCTTCGTTCATTGATCCGGTCCGGTATCCGGTCAGATCTATAGCCACATATACAAAACCTGCGTTTCTGCATATCTTCGTCAGAACGTCGCGGCATTCCCAGGCCCTGTCCATTTCTTCTGGTCTGAATTCAAGCCTGGCCATATTATCGTGGCTCCTGATACGGAACTGGCTGAAGCCCAGATTCCTGAATTCCAGTTCGGCCACCGACAGCCTGTCGAGTTTTTCAATGGTGATTTTCTCCCCGTAAGGGAATCGTGATGCAAGGCAGGCATAGGATTGCTTGTTTGCCGTAGGCAGATTCAGGGCCTCGGAATAATACCTGATTTCTGCCTTGGTGAATCCGCATTCAGCCAGTGGTGAAATTACACCTTTCTCATTTTTCGCCCTGAGCCCTGGCCTGAAGTCTTTCAGATCTTCGGCATTGCTGCCGTCGAATATCACCTCATATCCTTCCTGCCGGGCAATGAATGAGATCTTCCCGAACAATTCGCTTTTGCAGTAATAACACCTGTCAGGCGGGTTATCGGAATATCCGGGGATATCAATCTCTTCGGAAACGATCACCTTATGCTTTATATTCATCATCGATGCAAGCGATCTGGCTTCCTCCAGCTCATAAAAAGGATATGTACTGGATGAGGCGGTTATCAGCATCAGCCTGTCGCCGTAAACATCTTTTGCCACCCGTGCCAGGAATGTGCTGTCCACCCCGCCTGAAAAGGCTATCACTGCACTCTTGTATTCACCCAGTTTATGCTTTAGTATATCAAGTTTATCTTGCGTTCCCATTGTCTTTAAAACTTATCAAACCATCATGTGAAAAACCTTTTCAAAACAAAGGTTTTTCATATAAGCATTTTTCAGCCCTTTTTGTTCAATAATCTTACATGCCCTGGAGAAAAAACAGCATTTCAAGTTAAAAAATATCACATGTGGAACGCCGAAAAAAGAAGCGCTAAAAATCATTGCCGGATGGATCCGGAAACTGTGGGCACTTCAGCCAGATCATTACATTTCCGCCTGAAAAGCCGGAACGCTAAATGAGAGTCCTGTTTAGTGCCAGTGCCAGGACTTTTCTGTCAATCGGGTCGGTGAAAGTCAAAAATCTCCCCGCGGAATATCTCGAAAGAAAGTCCGTCAACAGCTGTTATGCCGCCGTATCTCTTAATCAGGGAGTCAGCTATCAGGATCGGATTCATGGCTTCTTCTGCTCCAGCTCATTGATCCTGGTGTACAGAGCCTTGAAACCATCAGCCGGATTCCTTCTTCCGGCAGGACCGGCCGGCTGCTTACCGTAAAAAGCATCTATAAACTGGTCGGTGGATGACCAGACGGTCTGCATTATTCCGTAATACCTTGGTTTCATCTCACTGGTTGTGTTCGTCCTGAACCTTACAATATCTTCTGCCTGGGCAACGCTTGTTTCAGGCTTGTTCCCGGTGCAGGTGATAACGCGAAAGCCTTTCATGGCAAAATATACAGGAGTATGATCAGCCCTTTCATAATGCCAGTCGCATATCACTACATCCTTAGGGATCATGTCGACGGCCCTCCAGGTATAATTATAACTCCCTTCCCACAAGCCGATACCCGTGGTTTTTCCGTCAATAAGACGATCGCCCCATATCCAGAGTTCCCTGTTCTTCTTAGCCAGGTGATCCCGGATCCTGTTCACCTCCCCGGCAAAAAGCTCTGCCTTGTCAACGCCTGAACAACGGGGACATTTGTCATCGCCAAGGTAGAAAACTTCATCCATCCCTGCGTGAAACGCATCTGTCTCAAATACGTCGCATATCTCATCTACAAGTGCGAAGATGACCTTATGCAGATCGGGATGAAGGGGGCAATAGCTCTTGCAATAAAGGTCGTCATCATTGGGCCACACATATTTCTCAGGCAGCCTGATATGAGGTGTCTCATCGAACTGGGGATACTTTTCCAGCAGTATGTTGGGTTTTTCCCTCCACGACTGGTGGCCAAGCAGGTTGATCTGCGGAATCACCCTGATCTTGTTTTTCCTGCAGGATGCAACGATTTTCTTCACGTCTTCCTTTGAAAGCATGGAAGGATCACTAAGCTCGGGATGGCTTTCAAACTGGTAATTGAAATCCTTGTCACAAACAAAGAGAACTAGAGTGTTCACGCCGCGCGGGGCAAGTTCCCTGTCAATGAATTGCACGAAACGGTCCACCTCATGGCGTCGGGGTGAGGTACAGCTGAATCCCTTAACGGTAAAAACCTCATCAGGTGATGCCTGCGGGAAAACAAATGCATTCAGGCTTCCCGACATCACTAGAATCAAAGTTAGAATTAGTTGCTTTTTCATCTGAAAATAAATTTATAAACTACTGAATATTAGATGGTTCATATGGAAGCCACATGAATTTTATTTTCATACCTGTTTGTGATTTTGTATCATGAGGGTTTCATAGATCTGTTTAAATTTTCTGTAAATAACCTTATTATAAGTTAAACTGTTATTTCTTTCACACATCCCGGTTGTACAATATCCGGTGCCGTTTCCACGGAATGAAAAGGCTCCATGATCCGCGCTTCACCGGGGCAGGGCCTGCCGTACAGGCCAATCGCAGCTGACATGTGCCGGATAAATCCTGATGAGATCAGGCAACTGCCGGTCTGCCCTGATTTTTCCCGCTCTCTCCCGGCCAGACAACTGACCTGAAAGGATTGGTTCAGAATCATCCGGCTATAATTCTGGTGAAAAGATAAAAGAAAATTATGGATCCCGCATCTTTGTTTTCGTCAAACTGAAACGGAATTCAGCATTACCCGGAAGAGGATGCAATACAGATCTGATCTTACGGATTTCCGGACCGGGTCGTGATTGAATAATGATGAAAGCATCTGTCTGTTGTGAATTATTCAATTACGGTTATTTAACATTGATTAACGTCTTTTAAAACTGCAAAGGGAACACTTTCCGGCATTTCTTGGGATATTTGTGAATCTGCATGGAGACTTTGGATAAAACGATGCCGGACTGATGTTTCAATCACTATTGGTGATATTGATCCGGCCTTCCAAAACATGAGGCAAGATGAAAAGCAATTGTTTCACAGCACTGATGGCTGGCCTTTTCCTGCTGCTGGCGGATATATTTAATCCTGACCTTGTTTACTCTGAACGGCCGGTTACGGTAGCGACAATCGGGAACACTCCCGCTCTTACGGACAATGACAATCTGCAGGCAACGGTGGACTATGTGATTTCCTTCTGGGAGAAGGAGCTGAAAAAGGTATTGAAAGCCCGGCCGGATCTTATCGTTCTGCCTGAATTCGCCGATCTGTCAATTGCAGGTGTGGAGTACATGAAAGTAAGGGGGAATCAGGTCCTCGATTTTTTCTCCTCAGTTGCCAGGGAAAATAAATGCTACATTGCTTTTGGCATGGGTCGCCAGGATTCGATGGGCCTCTGGCGCAATTCATGCATGGTATTGAACAGGAAAGGAGCTATTGCAGGCATTTACGACAAGAACTATCCCACAATAAGCGAAATTCAAACCGGGATAAGGGCAAGTGATGACATTGCTGTCATTGATTGTGATTTTGGAAAAGTCGGTGTCGCCATCTGTTTTGATCTTAACTTTGATGAGCTACTCGCCAAATATTCGAGCACAGAAACTGATATAATAATATACCCGTCGATGTCGCATGGAGGTGTCCTGCAGAATTTATGGGCTCTTTCATGCAATTCATATTTCATCGGATCAATCTATCGCGATTTCCCCTCCGAAGTGAGAAATCCCCTGGGAAAGGTAATAGCCACTACCAGCAAGGCTGCTGATTATGCAATTGCCAATATCAACCTCGATTATAAAACGGTGTCGCTTGCCAATAATCTGGAAAAGCTTGTCGCCCTTAAATCGAAATACGGAAATACTGTCCAGATCAGTGAAACCTCAAGAAATGGCCGGGTTATTGTAACGAGCAGCAATAAAAGCGTAAGTTCGGAACAAATGATAAGGGAATTCAACATTGAGCCTTTCAATGAATATCTTGACCGTGCCAGAAGCATAAGAACGGAGGATATGCCTGCTGATTAGAATTCAGGCTATTTCCCTGCACGAGACAAGAATGGTTTACTGATACAGTCTGACCCAATCCACGGTCATGCTGATCGGCAGTTCTCCTGGATTTGTTATTTTCCCGGGCCACTCATGTTCCATCTGCTGGTCGATCAGGAGATAGAAAGGCTGATCAAAGGGCCATTGATAAGTACCCGCGCCCGGGACCTTCGGATATTCGTAAGATACGACGCCGTTGATGGCATAAACGAGCTTGTCGGGATACCAGCTTACACTGTAAACATTGTAATCTGTTGTATCAATCTTCCCGGTGGCATGCTTCTTCGGCTCGTTCTGCTTCAGTGCAATGGTGTAATGATTGTGTGTGGTCTGGTAGGCAAAGTCATCATGATTCAGTTTTTCCATAATATCCATTTCACCATTATGCTGGTCGGGATAAATTTCCTTTTCCGACAGCATCCATATCGCGGGCCACATGCCGTATGCCTGGTCAAGTCTGGCCCTGATCTCTATCCGACCGTACTGGAAAGCAAACTTTCTCCAGGAGTAGATACCGCCGGTCAGGTAAGGACGGGGGTCGCCTGACAGGGAATCGGGATTTACAATGCCTCTGAGATGGATGTTTCCCTCATCAAACTGAACCACCCGCGGATCGGTGGCAGTAATATATCTGAAACAGTTTGTAACCTCCCTCCATTTTTCCACAGGGACTTTCCATTTAGGAGTTTCGAAAAGGCCGATACGGCTCCATATTGTCGTATCCAGTTCCCCCCTGTCGAATTCATCTTCCCACACAAGCTGCCATTCAGCAGACTCATTCCGCCTGTCCTCCTTCTGAACATATATGTAACCATCCTTTAATATATAAGGCTTCCTGTCGCAGGAATAAATAACCAGGATGCCGGTCAGCAAAATCAAAAATGTGTAAGCTCTGATAGTTTTCATGATAAAGGTGCATTATGTATTAATGGGATTTGCACTTTCCGGGGGTATCGGCAAATATCTTTTTCCTACTTTACAAACAGTTTTCTGATTTCAGCATCTTCTGCATAATCCACGACAGTTTTACCCATAATGTCCTTTAGCCTGGGATCAGCCCCCTTTTCCAGCAACAGTTTTGCGACATCCGCATGTCCGTCCTTGACTGCAGCCATAAGTGCTGAGAACCCGTCGGACCGCTGAAGGTTTATATCTGATCCTTTTTCCAGAAGCAGCTTTACTATTTCAGCATTGCCATTTTGCGATGCCAGGATCAGTGCAGTGGCGCCATCATTGCCGGTAAGGTTGGGCTTTGCTCCTTTTTCGGTAAGAAGTTTTACAATCTCCGAGTGTCCGTTGAGGGAAGCAGCCATCAGATCGGTAAACCGGGCAGTTTTATTTGTTTCAACGCGGGCATCTTTCTTGATGAAAAGATTTACGATTGCTATATGGCCATTGCCGGAAGAGTGGATAAATGCCGCAGCTTTATTGGAACTGGCCAGCATGGCTGCATTTGCTCTCCTGTCCATGAATAATTTTACAGCCTCCAGATCTCCGTTTTCGGTTTTTGACAACAAAACGATCATATGATCCCCGCTTTTGGAAACATCCTTTGTTCCTTCATAGATTTTCTGTATCAATGCTTCGGCAATGTCTTCCCGTGCATTGATCATCAGTGCAACTGTGCCATCGGTATCCCGCGTGTCAGGTTTTGCTCCCCTGGCGAGCAGGAAATCAACTATTTCGGTGTGCCCGTTAAGGGAAGCCAGGAAAAGGGCACTGACTCCGTCCTTGTTCTTCAGGTTTACATCAGCCCCCGATTCAACAAGTGTCTTCACAAATTCGTAATGCCCGATAAGCGAGGCAGTCATGAGTGCTGATATCCCTTCGTTGTTCCTGGAATCGGGATCTGCCCCCCTTTTTAAAAGCATTTTTGCAATTTCAGCCGATCCCGAGAGGCTGGCCTGGTTCAGTGCAGTTACATTGTTGATATTCCTGAAATTTACATCAGCGCCCTTATCGATCAACATCCGGGCAATTTCATCATAGCCATACTGGGCTGCCAGCATAAGGGAAGAATAACCGTCATTTGTCAGAAGATTGGGATTGGCACCTGCGTCGAGAAGTAATTTTACAATCGGTCTGTAACCGTTCTGGGTAGCCATCATGAGGGCGGTCAATCCGTCAATTGCCTGTGTATCAGGATTAATTCCCTCTTTAAGCAAGAGCCTGATTATTCTTTTATGTCCGTTATAGGCAGCATACATTGCGGCAGTGACACCATCCAGGGCCTGATTGCCCGGGTCTGCTCCCTTTTTGAGCAATATCCTGCATATGCCGCCATACCCGTTTGCAGACGCATACATGAGTAGACTCCTGTCATGCAAATCGGTATAGTCTACATATCTGACATCTCTTGCCAGCATTGCCGCATGCCTTCTGTCCTTTGAACCCAGAAGGTAAATCAGTTCTTCCTCCAATGACGTTCCCTGAGCCTTTATTCCAGGACCTGCAAGCAACCATAGCACCAAAATCAATGCTGCTGATAATAACTTTTTCATATGATCCCGCAAATTGATCTTAAATCAACACATCAAATATTCCTTCAACCTGATGAAGCCTGAATTGCCCTAACTATAAAAATATCTCAATTTAAAAATAGAAGAAAGATTCTTAAAAGTCAACTGTTATGCTCATTACAATTAACAGCCTGCCTGATAAAATGTTTAGAAACCTGATAACAATGCTGGTCTTTCACATCACCCGGCCGGATCATCCCGATCCGTTGCCGGGAACTTCTGCCTTACAACCTGCCCGACTGATCAGTTATTCATGGTTCTTGGCAGAAGAGTGTCAGGTTTTGAAATGCCGGTACAGATTGCTGCCTGATTATTTTTTGCGGGAAGAGGCCCTTAATTCCTCCATCTCCTTAAGATAGGAGTTCAGTTCATTCCTTGTCATAGGCAGGTTCTGCGTATCCAGCCATTCGTTAAAGGCCTTTTCATAAACATCATGGTCCACGACAAAAGCCTCATTTATATAGGGAAAACGTTTTGTTTTAATACATAAGAAACTGAATTCGTCACGCAGCGTAATATATTCACTGTGAAGTACGGAGCCCAGCAAAAGATGGGGCGGGATTGCGACGATGCCGAGTTTCTTTGCCAGGATGGCATCTCCGGGTAAAATAGTTACTCTCCCGATCCGGATGGGTGCATTAACCCAGGCCGTCATCATCTGCTGAATACCCGAGGGATCATAGCCCCTAATCCACCCGTTGAAATTCTCACCAATTGCTTCAAGACCCTCATAATCCCTCAGCGACCCGTTAAATATCACACCTCTTTTTGATGCATTGGCTATCGCATTGCCCAGGTTGGAGCCAATAAGGGTACCTCCTTCCATTTTACCATATGAATCGGCAACATAAATATCCCCTTCCTGCAATTTAATGATAGGGGCATAATTGGTCACCGGCGTATGCGTCCCTTCTTCCTTTGCCTGCGCCTGAACATAATTGTTGAAATCGGGTCTGAGCGGCATGAATTGTGCTGTAAGGGCACGACCTGTCATTACCTTGTCGGGGTGTATTATATGCCACCCGTTTTCATTCAGGCTGGCAAAATTCTCGAATACATTCCGATAACCATGCATGCCAAGATAAGCCTGTATCTCTTCGAAGGAACAGTTCTTAAGCCGTTCCAGGAGTGCATCAGGTACTTTCGGCCTTCCATCGGGATACCGTTCACCTTTCCATTCCGGGGTCAGTCTTTTGATAACATCGGGCTGCCATACCACCTGCTGTGCACTTATGCCTGAAAAGATCAGTGCAAATGCAAGGACAAACAAAGTCATTGGTTTCATACGCATATTGTTTAAATTGAAACATTGAAATATATTTTCCCATTAATCTTCCCTAAAGCTAACATTTTAGCCTAATATGTATAAAATTCTCCCCAATTTTCAGACCACTGGTTAAGTGCAATAGTAAAGACTTCATCTGACAGAAGAAATTTTAACTATGTGACATAAGAGATTTGAAGGGAAACTCAGGAGGGTGCATTTTGAGATACCATCTTTTTGTCTATTATGTAATTGTATCTGCTCATAGGTCATAAATTAAAAAGATTGTTATCCGGACAAAATTCAACCTGCAGATCTTTTTCGGGTCGGGCTCACTCCTTCCTGAGCCATCCCAATATTAGTTTATCGCCAATTTCCCATTTTCCACCTTTCTCACGGAGCGGGAAACTTTCCCTGGAGTTTCCGTTTGATCCCGGGTTTTGTTGAATTATTTCTACCTTCCTTTTTGTCACATTTGACACAATTGCCACGTGCCCATATTTATTGAATGCGGTGCCGTCAAAAACAACAAGGTCTCTAACTGCAGGCTTTGTCCTGCCCGGATTTGAGTATTGGATCAGATTCCGCCTTTTGTTTTTCTGCCCGTCACCCAGTGTTTTATCATAAAAATCTTTTGCATGGCCATAGCTGTCAGGCATCTTATGGTCCAGGTATTCATAGTAATACCGCTTTACAAATTCCACACATTGGTATTTCAGTCCTAAATTATACCCATCTCTTGTTGTATTGCGCCCTGAAACGTTGCCAACCGCTCCGTTATAAAAGACATAGACCCCATTCAGACTGTCTATTTTCTGTCCGATCACACGGACTTTCTCAGGCCTTGACTGGTTGCATGAGTTCATGCTAATCAACCCTGAAAGAAGCACTCCTGCCAGCAGGTATATACAGGTTTTAATTCTCAATTATCAGCGTTAATAAAATGAACTGCGTCCGCTTCACTAAATTTAACATATTTCCCCAAAGTCAACAAGGAAGTTCAAGTCAGGATCGCAAACAGCAGCGATGAAACCTCCCCGGGTTGTTTCAAACCTCAAAGATTCGTAAATTCATGAGTCAATTAATGGTTATGATTCAACAATTCACTGAAACAGAGTAACTGACATGGCAAAAACAGAACCCTTTGATCAATATCCGGAGGAGTATGAGGAGTGGTTTTCGCAAAACCACTATGCGTACCTGTCGGAACTTGCAGCCGTTAAGAAGGCCCTGCCTGACAAAGGCAGAGGAGTCGAGATAGGAATAGGAAGCGGCAAGTTTGCCCTGCCGCTCGGGATTAAGGAGGGAGTTGAACCGTCAAAAGCCATGAGAGAAAAAGCACGGGAGAGAGGGCTCTCTGTAACAGATGGCGTAGCAGAGAACCTTCCCCTGCCGGACAGCAGCTATGACTTTGTCCTGATGGTAACCACAATCTGTTTTGTGGATGACCTGAACAAGGCACTGGCTGAATCTTACCGTATCCTAAAAGATGATGGCTGCATAATTCTCGGCTTTGTTGACAGGGAGAGCCCTGTCGGCAAACTGTACCTCACCATTAAAGAGCAGAATGTATTCTATAAGGATGCTGTCTTCTATAGCACCGGTGAGCTCTACAGATACCTGGCTGACAGCAACTTCGAGGTCATGGAAACCTTTCAGACCATATTCGGTCTGCCTGAAGAGATAAGGGTAGTCCAGAAGGCTGAGAAGGGATATGGCACCGGCAGTTTCGTAGTCATAAAGGCAAGAAAGATATCTGATGGAAACTGGAGAACCCCCGGCAGCAAACACCATCCGGAAGCCGGAAGAGACAGAATATCCTCAGAAACAGGTCATTCCCGATAACAGATAAAAAAAGACGATAATTATGATACTCTCGTTTGAAAATTTCAAAAAAAAAATATCTTTGTCAGGAAGCCCTTGAATAGTATCAAAATGAAGTGGGAACCGGTTAACCGGGAGAGTAACTGAGAGGCTGGCGGAGCATGGTAGCAGGGAGTATTTGAGGGCAACAAAACGACTGACCTGTTTCAGTCACAGAATCTTGGTTCACTATTTTATCAAAATAGAAATGAAGAAGATTTCCCTGTTTGCCATTTGTCTCTTTCTTTTCCCGGCAAATCATCTCTTACAAGCTCAATCCGACGGCAAGGAAATATTTGAATCAACCTGCACCGCTTGCCATACCATAGGCAGCGGAAGGCTGGTTGGTCCCGATTTAAGCGGCATCTACCAAATCAGAACCAATGAGTGGCTGATAAGCTTTATCCGCTCCTCGCAACAGTTCATCAAGTCAGGCGACAGCCTGGCAGTCGCTATTTTCGAGGAGTACAACAGGGTACAGATGCCCGATAACCGGCTCTCCGACGCACAGATCCTCAGCATAATCGATTTTATCAGGGAATCAGACCAGGACCTTCAGGCTGTTGGTGGCGCCGCTGCCATCTCAGAAGACAGCCTGGCAATAATCTACAGCATAGAACATATGCCTGCCGGGAGAGCGCTCTTTTATGGCCATACCAGGTTTGCAAACAATGCACCACCCTGCATCTCATGCCACAACATTAATGACCAGTCTGTCCTGGGAGGAGGAAAAATGGCACTTGACCTTACCGGCTCATATGCCAAACTGGGAGCACCGGGTATTGCTGCCATTATCAAGAACCCTCCCTTCCCTGTCATGAAAAGGGCAATGCTCAACCATGAAATCAACGAGGATGAGAGTCAGGCCTTGATATCACTCTTCAAGGCAGCCGGGGAGCAGCCCTATCCGGCAGGGAAACGTGGACTGATCTTTTTCGGTCTCGGACTGGTATGTGCACTGATACTCCTGGGGCACATCTATATTCTTTATGACAGGAGACGTATCCCGTAAAATCTTCAGTGAGACTATTTCAGAGATTCAAAAAAGTGTGCTGATAAAAAACAGGAATCATGAGTTGGATAAAAGATATGATATCCCCCGAGACCAGGCAATGGGAAGAGTTTTACCGTAACCGCTGGCAATATGACAAGAAGGTGCGCAGCACTCACGGGGTAAACTGCACGGGAGGATGCGGCTGGCATATTCATGTCAAGGAGGGAATCGTCGTCTGGGAATTCCAGGCCCTCGATTACCCGATGCTTGAAAACTCACTCCCCCCCTATGAGCCCAGGGGCTGCCAGAGAGGAATATCCTACTCATGGTATCTCTACAGCCCGATCAGGGTTAAATATCCGATGATAAGAGGAGCCCTGATCGATCTGTTCAATGAGGAGAAGAAAATGACGGGCGATGCTCTCCTGGCCTGGCAGAATATCCAGAATGACCCCGTAAAAAGAAGAGAATACCAGAAGGCACGCGGGAAAGGCGGATTCAGGAGAGCCACCTGGGAAGAGGTGCTGGAGGTGATAGGCGCAGCAAATATCTATACGGCCAAAAAATACGGAGCAGACCGGGTAGTAGGGTTTTCGCCGATACCAGCCATGTCAATGATAAGCTTTGCGGCCGGGTCAAGGTTTCTGCAGCTGTTTGGCGGGGTGCATCTCAGCTTCTACGACTGGTACTGTGACCTGCCCAGCTCATTTCCCGAGATATGGGGTGAGCAGACTGATGTCGGGGAGAGCGCCGACTGGTATAATGCCAAATTCATTGCAGTAATGGGTGCAAACCTGGGCATGACCCGTACACCCGATGTCCACTTCTTCTCTGAAGCACGCCACAACGGAACCAAAACAGTGGTTTTCTCCCCTGATTTCAGTATGGTCTCAAAATATGCCGACCAGTGGATACCGGTTCATGCCGGGCGTGACGGAGCTTTCTGGATGGCGGTAACACACGTTATTCTGAAAGAGACTCATTCTGACAAACAGGTACCCTATTTTATTGACTATACCAGGAAATATACCGATGCTCCCTTCCTGGTGGAGATAATAGAGGAGGGCGGCCGGATGGTGCCGGGCAGATTGCTGAGAGCCAATCAGCTTGAGAAATACGCCGATATCGAGAACGGCGACTGGAAATTCCTCAACATTGATGAGGGTACCGGAGAGTTCATCTGCCCCTCAGGCAGCTCAGGCCACAGGTGGCAGGATAAGAAGGGGGCATGGAACCTGAAATACAGGGACGGGGAGACCGGAACAGAGTATACCCCATTGCTGACACTCATTGAAAAGAGTGATAAAATCCTGCAGGTGGAGTTTACAGATTTCGCCCGCGATACAAAATCAAAACGCGGTGTACCTGTCAGGTATATGCAAACCAGGAGAGGGAAAATAGCCTTTACCACTGTCTATGACCTGATTATGGGGCAGTATGGGGTTGACAGAGGCCTGGGCGGCGACTATCCCTCTTCATATGATGATGCCGGATCGGCATATACCCCCGCATGGCAGGAGATCTTTACCGGCATTAGCTCAGCTACCGTCATTCAGTTTGCCAGAGAATGGTGTCTGACGGCAGAGAACACGCAGGGCAAGTGCATGATAATAATAGGTGCCGGGATAAACCACTGGTTCCACAGCAACCTGATATACCGGGCAGCTACAATGGCCCTGATGTTCACAGGATGCGTCGGGGTAAATGGCGGGGGTATGAACCACTATGTCGGTCAGGAGAAACTTGCACCCTTTGATTCATGGGGATCAATCATGTCGGGAAGCGACTGGAATATTCCGTCCAGGTTCCAGCAATCCCCGATATGGCATTATATCCACTCTGACCAGTGGCGATATGATGGCAACCAGGCTGACTATAATTCGGTTCCGAAGAATGAGTTCTCCTCCCGGCATTCAGCCGACATGATAGTTAAGGCAGTGAGAAACGGATGGATGCCATTTTACCCCCAGTATGACAGGAACAATTTCGAAATCGCTGCCGGGGCGAGAGAGGCGGGTGCTCTTGATGATAAGGCAATTCAGGATTATGTGATTGACCAGCTGCGAAAGGGAGAGCTGAACTACTCGGTTGCCGATCCTGACAACGAGGTGAATTTCCCGAGGGTATGGTATATATGGCGTGGAAATGCATTGATGACCAGCGCAAAAGGACATGAATATTTTCTCAAGCACTACCTCGGGACGCATCACTATGAGATAGCCGACCAAGTGGCAAAAGAGTTTGTGAAAGAGATTGAATGGAGGGAAGATGCGCCTGAAGGCAAGATGGACCTGGTGGTGGACCTGAACTTCAGGATGGACACGTCGGCACTCTATTCCGATATCGTTCTCCCGGCAGCTTCATGGTATGAAAAGGCTGACCTGAACACCACCGACATGCATTCATTCATCAACCCGCTGGCGCCGGCAGTTCCCCCGGTGTGGGAAGCAAAAAGTGACTGGGCAATATTCCGTGAGATTGCCAGGGTGACCAGTGAGACTGCCAGAAAACATTTCCCCGAACCGGTTCTTGATATCGTAAACAGGCCGATCGGGCACGATACGGCGGGAGAGATCTCGCAGCCAGTCATAAAAGACTGGTTTACCGGCGAGTGCGAACCTGTTCCCGGGAAGTCAATGCACAACATAATCACCGTCGAAAGAGACTACACCAGGATATATGAGAAATTTATCAGTCTGGGCAGGAATGCACGCAGCAGGCTGGGGGTACATAACATATCATTCCGCTGTGATGACTTCTATGACCGCATGCTGAATGATAAAAACCATGTAAACCGGGTCGGCGATCAGATTTATCCCTCAATAGGCGAAGATACTGAGGCCATTAATGCCATACTTCTGCTTTCATCGGTCACAAACGGTACTCTGAGCGGAAGGGCCTTCTCCGATATTGAGCAGAAAACCGGGATTGATCTTACCCCGATAAACCCGAAAAACAACGATATCACTCTCCGCTTTGATGATTTGCAGGCACAGCCGCGAAGACTACTCAATTCACCCATCTGGTCGGGACTGATGACAAACGGCAGGGCCTATTCTGGATACACCCTGAACATTGAACATCTGATACCATGGCGCACTCTCACCGGCCGTCAGCACATCTATCTTGACCATGAGGGTTACATCCATTTCGGAGAACACCTTCCCACATTCAAACCATCTCCCACGCCTGAACTGTTCGGCGACCTGCGCAAATCAGTCGCGGAAGGGCAGGCTCTGCTGCTCAATGTTCTCACCCCGCACGGGAAGTGGCATATCCATTCAACCTACGGCGACACTTTGAGAATGCTCACCCTCTCGCGGGGCATGGAGCCCTGCTGGATGAGCGAGAAGGATGCCGAAGAGCTGGGGATCAGAGACAATGACTGGGTGGAGGTGTTCAATGATAACGGGAACTATTGCACCCGTGCATGTGTCAGCTCACGCATACCTCAGGGAACATGTATTATTTACCATGCGCCTGAACGTACCTATTCCGTGCCAAAATCGAAGCGCAACAACAACAAAAGGGCAGGCAGCCATAACAGCCTCACCAGGGTACACCTCAAGCCAAACCTGATGGTTGGCGGATACGGACAGTTCACTTTCGGGATGAATTACTGGGGACCGGTCGGAGTGAACAGGGATACATTTGCCCTCATAAGAAGACTCGACAGTGTAAATTTCTAATCTTACTGAATCACTCTCACAATGAACATCAAATCTCAGATTTCCATTGTTTTTCACCTTGACAAATGTATCGGGTGCCATACCTGTTCGATAGCCTGCAAGAATACCTGGACCGACAGGAAAGGGGCTGAGTATATGTGGTGGAATAATGTAGAGACTAAACCGGGTACAGGTTACCCCCGCCGATGGGAGGAGCAGGATCTCTTTAAGGGAGGATGGGAAAAAGAGGGCAACACGGTGAAACTGAAAGGAGCCGGAAAGGGCAAGGGACTGGGCGTGATCTTCCAGAACCCGAATCTGCCTTCCCTCGACAACTATTATGAACCCTGGACCTACCGATACGAGAAGCTCCTCGATTCTCCGGCAGGAGATGACCAACCGACTGCCGAGCCGATCTCCCTTATAACCGGTGACAAAATAACTCCCAAATCAGGACCCAACTGGGATGATGACCTCGGCGGATCACCCCTCTATGCCCGCAATGATTCAAACCTCGCAGACCTGACCGAAGAGGAGAAAGAGTCACTGTTCCAGCTGGAAAGAATGGTAATGTTCTATCTCCCGAGGATCTGTAACCATTGCCTCAATCCGGCCTGCGTGGCCGCCTGCCCGTCAGGTGCCATATATAAAAGAGGTGAAGACGGTATCGTCCTGATAAACCAGAACAGGTGCAGGGCATGGCGACTCTGCATTACCGCCTGTCCCTATAAAAAAGTTTATTTCAACTGGAATGCCGGGAAATCCGAGAAATGTATCCTGTGCTATCCGCGGATCGAGACCATGCAGATCCCGGCCTGCATGCACTCGTGCGTGGGACGGATAAGATATCTGGGGGTTATGCTCTATGATGCCGACATGATAGAGAGAGTTGCAGCAGCTGACGACAAGGATCTGGTCAGCTCACAGCTCAGTCTTTTTCTTGACCCGAATGATCCGGAGGTGATCAGAGAGGCAAAGAAAGCCGGCATACCTGATTCCACAATGGAAGCGGCCAGGAATTCACCCGTATGGAAGTATGTTAAGGAGTGGGGGCTGGCCCTGCCCCTGCACCCGGAATTCCGGACCCTCCCGAACCTCTTTTATGCATTACCCCTCCTGCCGGCAATGGCAAACATCGAAAACAATTTCTACAACACAACCAGCAGCTCACTGTGGAACAACGTGGATGATCCCAGGCTCCCGATGAAATACCTTGCCAACCTTTTCAGTGCAGGAGATACCGGCCTTATAAAAAATATTCTTAGAAAAATGCTCGCTGTCAGAATCCATCGCCGGGCCGTAACCGTCGGTGATATTACTGAAAAAGAGGCTTCCCGGTACCTCAATGACTCGGGTCTCTCGCCTGACGTGGCTGACGCCATATTCAGAATGACCTCCCTGGTCACCTACAAGGACAGGTTTGTTATCCCGCCCGCCCACAGGGAAGAGGCTATTGAAGCCCTTGAAAACACATTTACCCGGAAAATGGAGACCGGCTTCGGATTCATGGAAAAACCGGAACGGGGACTTTGAGATGAAGAAGTTGAACCACTATACATTGCTGGCAGAGATGTTCAGGTATCCTACCGCGGACCTGAAACTGCATGCGGAAAAATGGAGGGATCTGATCTCCCGGTATGACGTCTCTCTGGCACCCCGCCTGGAGCGCTTTGTGAACCATATCTCCTGCAAGCCATTGTCGTTCCAGCAGGAATATTACATAAGTACATTCGATGTGCAGGCAATGTGCTTTCTGGATATCGGATATGTGCTGTATGGCGAAGACTACAGGAGGGGAATATTCCTGGTCAATATCAAAAAAGAACAGATAAAGGCCGGCAATGACTGCGGAGGCGAACTGCCCGACCATTTGCCCAACATTCTCACCCTCCTGCCGAAGATGGCTGATGCTGACCTGGCGGAAGAGCTGATCTGTTCCTTACTTATACCCGCCGTAAATGAGATGATTAAGGAATTCAGGGATGTTTCAAACCTCTACAGAGGGTTACTGGAGATTCTGGCCGTAATTATGGAAACAGATTTCCCTGATTCTGTCTACGAGAGATTCACTTTCAACACCCGGAAGAAGGGCGCCGCTCATGAGGATCTGCCTGACGAGATCATGAACCGGGAGTGTGTAAATTATAAAATAAAGACTGAATAAAAATGAACGGTATTTTCTTTTTTATTGTGCTGCCCTACCTGGCCATCTTCTCGTTGCTTCCGGCAAGCATCTACAAATACCGGGCACATGGTTTCAAGGTCTCCTCCCTGTCAAGCCAGCTATTGGAAAACAGGCTGCTTTTCTTCGGAAGCAGACCATTTCACTGGGGCATAATCCTGTTATTCTTCGGTCACCTTATCGCATTCCTAATACCTTCATCAGTGCTGGCATGGAATTCAAAACCGCTCAGGCTCTATATTCTTGAAACCGCAGCCTTATCATTCGGAATTCTAGCCCTGATCGGACTGACAGTCCTGATATCAAGGCGGCTTCGGGTTAAAAGAGTCAGGCTGGTAACCAGCAGAATGGATATTTTTGTTTTCCTGATTCTCTCGGTACAGCTTATAACCGGCTTGTATACAGCAATATTTCTGCGATGGGGGTCATCATGGTTTGCTTCGGTACTAACCCCGTACCTCATCTCAATCTTTGCCTTCAGGCCTGATATCACGGCCATCGTGGCGCTCCCCGTCATGGTGAAGATACATATCGTATCTGCCTTTGTGCTTATCGGCATGATACCCTACACCAGATTCATGCACTTCCTGGTCTACCCGTTTGTCTACCTGTGGCGCAGCTATCAGGTCGTGATATGGAACAGACTTTCCCGTTCAAGACATCTCCCCTCTCTGCTGCTGATTGCACTTTTATCATCCGTTGCCCTGCCTGCCTGTACCAATGCCATCCATGCCGATGACTCAGTAATAGGCAAATCTGGAACGGCCCCTTCCGAGGAGATTATCAGGGGACAAAGGCTTTTCTACGGCCTGGTTTACCCGGGTGATGAATCAAAGAACTGTGCCGGTTGTCACAATACAGCTGTAACCGATACACTGAACTGGTATCCCGATGCCGTGGCGATCTCCAGGAAATACAAAAGCAAAAGCGCTGAAGATCTGGGTGCTATCCTGCTCACCCCTACCGGAAAGATGATGACGCAGGTACACAAGAACATCCGGCTATCCGATGAAGAGATAACACTGATCAAGGGTTATATGGATGAGCTGTCGGGCACAAGCCTCATTCAGCCTAAACAGGCTCCAATAAATCTTGTTCTGTTCATTATCGCTTCGCTTCTGTTTCTTGTTTCAGCGGTTGACCTGATTATAACCAAACGAATCAGGAAACGGTGGGTGAACCCTATCATTCTCTCGGTAACCGGACTCTATATTACCGTGGTCCTTGTAGTGAATGCCATTGCTCTTGGGCGCACCACCGGATATTCCCCCGATCAACCCGTCAAGTTCTCCCACCAGATTCATGCAGGTCAGAATGGCACAGATTGTATTTATTGCCATAATTATGCCCCATACAGCAAATCAGCGGGTATCCCTGCACAAAACATCTGCATGAATTGTCACCTTCTGGTTCGCAACGGCACAAGGTCTGGCATGTTTGAGATAGCCAAGGTGGTTGAATCGTATGAAGCCAATAAGCCGATTGAATGGATCAGGGTATACAATATTCAGGAACATGTATTCTTCAGCCATGCACAGCATGTCACCGCCGGTGGAATTGACTGTACCGAATGTCATGGCGAGGTGGCCGGAATGACGAGGATCGTACAGGTGCCTGATTTATCAATGAGATGGTGTATCAATTGTCACCGGACAAGGAGTGTCAATTTCGGGGGCAATAACTTTTACACCCAGTACAAGGAATGGGCTGGCAGGATACAAAAAGGCGATATAGACAGTGTGACGGTGGAATGGATGGGCGGCACAGAGTGTATGAAATGTCATTATTAAGCGACGATGTTCAAAAAAGAGAGCGGTTATGAAGAAACTCAGGGATAATCGGGGTGAATTTAGTAAGTCTGCACCCGGCGAAGAAAATTACAGTGAGCGAGATGACAACAACCCTCTGCTGGAATTGTTTGAGGAGGGTTTCCTGAAATCATCAAGCACCAGGAGAGATTTCCTGAAGGTTTTCGGGTTCAGTTTTACATCAGCTGCACTGGTTACAGGATGCAAAATACCGGTCAGGGAAGCTGTACCTTACGTCAACCAGCCACCTGAATTCACACCCGGCAGCGCAGTATACTTCGCAACCTGTTTCTACGACGGGCACGAATACTCGGATATACTGATAAAAACACGTGACGGACGACCGGTAAAAATCGAGGGGAATTCTCTCTCTGAATTTAACAGGGGAGCTACCACTGCAAGGGTACAGGCATCTGTACTGACTCTCTATGACGATGCGCGGCTGAAAAACCCGATGGCTGATCAGCAGACAACCTCATGGAAGACCATTGACGAAAGAATAACCGGTGATCTTGCCCGGATCAATGCCGAAGGGGGTGAAATCGTTCTGCTTACTTCAACAATAATCTCTCCTTCAACCATCAGGCTCATCAGGGAGTTCGCTGCAGGCTTCAAAAACTTCAGGTGGGTGCAGTATGATGCACTTTCATACTCCGCAATTCTCGAAGCCAACTCGTTGTGCTTCGGGAAAAGAGTTATCCCCGATTACAATTTCGAGAAAAGTGACCTTGTAGTTTCCGTTAATGCCGACTTCCTGGGAGCATGGGTGGCTCCGGTCCGCTTCATCCCGAAATATGTCGCCCGCAGAAAGCTGAGTAACGGTGAGACAGGCATGCTCCGGCACATACACTATGAATCAGGCATGAGCCTCACCGGCAGCAATGCAGATATAAGGAGGAAAATAAGACCCTCTGAGGAAAAGAGCTTGCTGACCGATCTCTATAACAGGATTGCCCTCAGAAAAGGCATTGAGCCTCTCCCCGGCCCGGCATTCCGTGAAGATCTTACATCACTGGCTGAAAGCCTTCTCGCTTCCGGAGGAAAATCAATAGTGGTATCAGGTACCAATGACACTGAGATTCAGATAATTGTAAACGGAATAAATTCCATGCTCGGCAACTATGCAGACTGTATCGACCTGAACAGACATCTGAAGGTAGCTGCCGGCAGTGACAGTATGGTTGAAGAGCTGGTAAATGACATGAACGCCGGGAAGGTCAAAGCCCTGCTAATGTACAATGTCAATCCTCTCTATGATTGGGTCTCTCCCGATAAATTTCTTGACGGAATCAGAAAAACCGGTCTGACCGTCAATATGGCGGTCAGCCTGAACGAGACAGTCGGAAAGGCAAAATATGAGTGCCCGGTTCACCATTACCTGGAGTCATGGAATGATGCTGAAGTCATTCCCGGACAGCTGAGCCTGTCTCAGCCGGCAATTCACCCGCTTTTCAGTACCCGGTCATTTCAGGAATCTCTCCTCAAATGGTCAGGCAGCCCTGTTGCATGGCATGACTATATAAAAGCATTTTGGGAAAAGGAGTATTTCCCGGAATCAGGCCACTCTTCATTCAGGGACTTCTGGAACTCATCACTCGGCAACGGACTCTACACCGCTGCTGCCGGGCCGGTGACCCTTCCTCCCTTTAACAGGAAAGCCCTGCATCAGATAAAGGGAACTGCAGAGACTCCGTCGCCGGATGACTTCGAAATAATCATCTACGAAAGCATTGCGCTGGGTACGGGAATGTATGCCAATAATCCATGGCTGATGGAGTTGCCTGACCCGGTGACCCGCCACTGCTGGGATAATGTCGCCTCCATCTCACCGGCCGATGCCGGGAAGATGGGGATTGAAACCGGACACCTGCTGAGAGTGGGCGACGGACTTCTCCTGCCAGCCCTGATCCAGCCGGGGCAGGCTGACGGGACACTTTCCATAGCAGTCGGGTATGGTCATACCAATTCAGGGCCCGTGGCAGATGAGGTCGGAGTGAACCTCTATCCCCATGCATCGATGTCAGGCAGCAACCGCAGTTACGGGTTCAGGACCAGCCGGCTGGAAAATACACTCACAAAAAAACCGATGGCTCTTACACAGACGCACTCTTCAATGGAGGGACGGCCAATTGTGAGAGAGACAGTCCTGAGTAAATACAGGGAGGATCTGGCTTCAGGAAAAAAGTTCAATGAAACAGATGAACTGCACAATAAAACCCTCTATCCGGATGTGAAGTATGACGGGTTCCACTGGGGTATTGCAATAGACCTGAATGCCTGCGTAGGATGCAATGCATGTGTGATTGCCTGCCAGGCTGAGAACAATATTCCGGTAGTGGGGAAAGATGAGGTGATTCTCAGGAGAATCATGCATTGGATAAGAATAGACCGCTACTATTCTGATTCACCCGATAACCCCAGGGTGTACTTCCAGCCGCTCATGTGTCAGCATTGCGATAACGCTCCCTGTGAGAACGTTTGTCCGGTGTCGGCAACCAATCACAGCAGCGAAGGATTGAACCAGATGACCTATAACCGCTGTGTAGGAACAAAATATTGCATAAACAACTGCCCCTACAAGGTGAGAAGGTTTAACTGGTACAGGTATACCAACAATAAGGCATTTGATTTCAACACCGCATCTGACCTCGGAAGAATGGTGTTGAATCCTGATGTGACGGTTAGGGAGAGAGGGGTTGTTGAGAAGTGCTCATTTTGTGTTCAGCGCATCCAGGAACAGAAGCTACAGGCAAAGCTGGAGAACAGAACGCTCAGTGACGGCGAGATAAAGCCGGCATGCATGCAGGCGTGCCCTGCCGGGGCAATCGTGTTTGGAAACCTTAATGACAGTGAGAGCAAGGTGTCACGGCTCTTCAATGACCCCAGGCAATACTTCCTGCTCGATGAACTGCATACACTGCCTTCAGTTGGCTTCCTGGCCAAAGTGTGGAATGATGAGGATATTTAATCACAGATAACAATAGCCGACCGATGTACAACAGGAAAATCAGGGGCCCGCTCATTGAAGGGAACAAGACTGTCAGACAGATCACCAAGGAGGTTGTCGCACCTTTGGAAACCACTCCCGGAATGTGGTGGTATATTGCCTTTGGCATCTCATCAATTGCTGCCGCCTATGGGGTTTATGCCATGTATATCACAGTATCCAGGGGAATCGGAACATGGGGGTTAAATAACTCCGTAGCCTGGGGATGGGATATTATAAACTTCATATGGTGGATCGGGATAGGACACGCCGGTACCGCCTTCTCAATCTTCCTGCTCGTTCTGAGACAGAGATGGAGAACATCCATTAACAGGTCGGCCGAGGCAATGACAGTACTGGCTGTCGCCTGCGCCGCTCTCTTCCCCCTGATACACATGGGCCGCATATGGCTGGCATTCTATATTATCCCATACCCGAATACCAGGGGCCCGCTATGGGTCAATTTCAACTCACCGCTCTTCTGGGATTTCACTGCAATAACTGCCTATCTCCTTATATCAGTCTCGTTCTGGTACCTGGGAATGTTGCCTGACTTCGGAACAATACGCGATAAGACATCATCAAAAATCAGAAAAGCTGTTTACGGATTCTTCAGTCTCGGATGGACCGGCTCAAGCCGCCAGTGGATCCGGTTTGAATCGCTCAGCTTTGTTTTCGGAGGCCTCGCTGCCGTACTGGTGGTATCGGTACACTCAATTGTTGCAACTGACTTCGCCGCCGGGATAGTACCGGGCTGGCATTCAACCGTCTTCCCTCCTTTCTTTGTGGTGGGTGCAATCTTTTCAGGGTTTGCCATGGTGATGACCCTTATGGTAATTATCAGGAAAATCTATCGGCTCACTGATTACATCACCGATAATCATATGGATGCCATAGCCAGAATACTTGTCTTCATATCTCTTATCATGGCAGTCTCATATCTTGTCGAACTCTTCATCGGATGGTATTCAGGCAATGAATATGAGAAGTATGCTGTCATCCATAACAGGGTTGCCGGTGAGTATGCACCGCAGTTCTGGGGAATGATACTCTGTAATGCCCTGATCCCACAGCTTTTCTGGTTCAGGAAGTTCAGAAGAAACTGGGTCTCCCTCCTGCTGATCTCACTGGTCATAAATATTGGAATGTGGCTCGAAAGATATAATATAGTCGTAACACCGCTCAGCAAGGACTTCCTGCCTTCAAGTTGGGTCACCTATAAACCTACTTTCATTGACATCGGAGTATTTGTAGGTACTATTGGCCTGTTTGCCACCGGGGTGCTGCTGTTCATGAGGTATATCCCAATGATGGCGATCAGCGAACTCAAGGGAGTTGTAAATATCGGTAACAAAGAAGAAGATTAACATTCCTGATTATGGCCAGAACTTTTAAAATAGGAATATTCGATGATGAGGAGAAGTTCATCTCATCACTGAAGCGGCTGAAGGAGCAGAAGCATTCTGTTTATGAAGTCTTTACGCCTTACCCGGTCAATGAGGTGCTGCACCTGCTGAAACGCAGGACAAGACTGCCAACGGCAGCCTACTTCTTCGGCCTCTTCGGTATTGTGGCTACACTCATGTTCCTCTATTACACCTCAGTCATCAGCTGGCCGGTTGTGTATGGAGGCAAGCCATTCAACTCATTCCCCTCATTCATTGTAGTTACAATCGTCGTGACTATACTGACAGTGACCATTCTGAGCCTTGCGCTCTTCTCAGGAAGATCGAAGCTCTACCCGGGGCGCGATAATACGATATTCGATGGCAGGGCCACTGACGATATGTTCATTATTGTTATGGATACAGAAGCCCTGGATGAACAGTCAGCAGAGGAAGCCGGAGAGATAATGCGGACAGAGGGGGCAATTGAGATTATCAATAAGGAAATCGAAACAGTTTATACATGATACACTACAATATAAAAATGGCTTCCCGGAGGTCGATAGTGCTTATCATCCTGTTGATGCTTCTGAACAGTTGCAGCAGGGACAGGCACACTACGGGATGGGATTATTTCCCTGACATGTTCTATTCCATAGCCTATGAAACCTATTCACCGAATCCGAACTTCGCAGACGGAATGACCATGAGAGAGCCTGTGCCGGGAACAGTACCGCGTGGCTATATCCCTTTTGAGTATACAATTGAGCTGGAATCGAGGATAGAGGCAGGGAAAGAGCTTAGGAACCCGCTGCTGCCAACTGCTGATGCATTGGCCAGGGGAAAGGAGGAATACACCATTTTCTGTTCCGGATGCCATGGCGTTCTGGGAGACGGAAAAGGATTCCTTTTTACGAGCGGCCTCTACCCATTACAGCCAAAATCACTCACTGATTCTGTTGCAAGGAATTTGAAAGAGGGTGAAATATTTCATACCATCACACTGGGCCGCGGATTTATGGGCGCACACGGAGCACAGGTGGCACCTGATGACAGATGGAAGATTATACTCTATATCAGGCAGATGCAGGAAGAGACCCTGCAGACTGCAGGAGCCGGAAGAGAAGAGTGAACCTCACAGGAGAGCGACTCGATTAATATAATTGTTTAATACCATGGGAGCAATGAAGGAACAATTTCAGGTATCGACAACCTTCAGAATAATAATCCTGATCCTGATGGCCATTGGTGCATGCACCTTTGTCATAGGACTGTTTACGGATCGTGAGACCACCTGGGCCGGCTATCTTGTCACGAACTACTATTTCTTCTCGATTGCAATGGGCGGGGTTTTCTTCTATCTCCTCCAGAGTATCACCCAGTCAGGATGGTCATCGGCCTTCAAGCGTGTACCCGAAGCAATGATGTCTTATATCCCCGTGGCGGCACTCTTTTTTCTGCTTCTCTACTTCGGCACCCATGACCTCTATCGCTGGTCTGATCCTGAAGCCGCAGCCGTGGATCCGCTCATCCGGAGCAGGGCAGTCTTTATGAATGTTCCCTTTTTCTATATCAGAATCGCTCTCTTCTTTGCTCTATGGATCATTTTTATACGGATACTGAGAAAGCTGTCACTCAGGGAAGACAGCTTTGACCCGGCAGATCATGAGGGTATTATGGCACTCTTTGCAAAGAGTGAACTGTACTCTAAAATCTTTATTTTCATACTGGCCATTACTTTTACCCTCTCAGCATTCGACCTGGTAATGTCAATTGATGCACATTGGTACAGTACAATTTTTGCCTTCAAGAACCTGGTTGCCGCATTCCTGCACGGTGTATCTGTTATGATACTCATCATTTTCATCCTCCACAGGAGAGGATACTTCCCGTTTCTCAACAAATATCATTTGCATGACTTTGCGAGGTACCTGTTCATGCTCTCCATCCTGTGGGGATATTTCTGGTTTGCACAGTTCATGCTGATCTGGTTCGGGAATATCCCGGAAGAGACTGTCTACTACTATGTGCGGTGGCAGGATGGCTGGAAAGTGATGTTCTTCCTCGAAATAGGCCTGAACTGGGCAATCCCCTTCATGGTTCTGCTCCCGATCAAAACCAGCAGGAACATGATGGTAATAACCATGGTAATAGCATTCCTGATCATCGGTCAATATATAGACCTTTTCGTTCAGATCATTCCGGGAACAACCGGGGTTCTCAAGTTCGGACTGATCCACGCCGGACTCTTCGTGGGATATGCAGCCCTTTTTGCCCTGGTGGTGGCAACGGCCCTCGGCAAGGCAAAGATTATTGCACCCAATCATCCCTATCTGGAAGAGAGCCTGAAGCATAAGTTCTGATCACAGGCAATCTGCTTCAGAAGAGTCTTTGCAGCTGTCACCATAAGTAAAACCAGCGCCATAAGTAAAACCGGCGCCGCCGGGTTACTGCCGGAAATTAGCGGGCAACCATTGCTGACCCTTTACCGGGCAACACCGCCGGGAACAAATATAAACGAAAGATCAGCTCAGTGGGAATGCAGCCGCCTTTACCGCAGGGCGTCTTATGTTATCAGGTAAAAGACGGGAAAGATCAGGATCCCCAGCAGGACAACCAGGTGCCAGTACCATACACCTTTTTCATAGGCAGGATAATCTCCTGACCCAATCTTCCCCCTGCTGAACCCGCGGAAAAGAAACCCAATCACTGCCAGGCCGATTATGACATGCAGTGCGTGCAAACCGGTTATGAAAAAATAGAAGCCATAGAAGAGAAGGTCTCCCGGGCCGCGCAGGGCAAGTACCGGGGAGCCGGGGAAAATCTGAGCTTTTATGTGTACGCGCCATTCAAGGCATCTTGCAACAAGGAAAATGATCCCGAGCAGGAAAGTCATGCCCAGAAGCTGAAGTGCAAGCCTTTTCTTCTCCTGCTTGACAGCAGTAACCGACCCTGCCAGTACAGCACTGCTGACCAGCAGTATAACTGCACCGACCGTACCGGAAAAAACTGACAATTCGCCGGCGGCAAAGTGAAAGGCCTGCGCATCAGTAATACGGTATACCAGATAGAAAATAAAGAGCAAACCGAACAGGATCAGCTCCGCAATGAGAAAAAACCAAATCCCTGACCCCGATGAGAGCCTGTTGTCAAATGCTACTGAAGACATAACCATTTACAATCGTATGTGGCAGCCTGAACTGCCGGATGATTGTATAAAGATAAAAGATTAATTGCCAAATCCAAAGACAAACATTGGCCGAAAAAGTATAAATTCTTGAATTTCCACTACACTTACCCATGTAACGGGTCTTCAGGTAAACAGCCAGCGGGAGAATAGTCTTCTGCATTAGCTCAACAAAACGGTTATACGATACAAGCCCCGGAAAATCATCCTGCATGTGCTCGCATACATGAAAAAGACAGTAATGTTTGAAGTCCCTGTAACGCATTAAATGGAAGTAAATTACAATGGTCATTACCTCGCTCTCATTAAAACTGCAGGGTTTGATCCGCACGCGTGTCCCATCAGTGAGCTGATGTGTTTGTAATTAGTTGATGAATACCCTGTTAAAATCATCTCTATGACAAAAAGTTTCAATAAGTTTGGGTTCAGGATTTTTCATGGATTCTTTCCTTTTTTTGTTTGCACTATAAATCTGGAAAGAATCCTTTTTATAACTAATTGTATACCATGTGATTATCAATAATTGTTTGTTATTTTATTAACAATCAGTGTTTTTAAATTATCTTCTTATTTCGAATTCACGTTAAGATATTTTGTTACTTCACTGGTAATTGATTAAACTCCGACAGCAAGATGCGACCTGCGGCCAAAAGCACCGGTACCAGGAAATATTTCCGGCATTGTTTCTGCATTAGGAAGGCAGCTTTGCTGACCCTGCTGAAAGTCTTTTTCATTTCCGGTCTTCAAAGTCAACCGTCAGAATTCACAAGGACAGTATCGTGCGAAGAAGCTTCAGCGATCCTGAGTGAATATATCCGCTATCCTTCAGTAACAGGAAATGAAAAGCCGGCCGGCCAGTATATTGAGGGCATTTGCCGTGAAAAGGGCCTGCATGTCAGAGTTTTCACCGACAGTACTGACAGTTACAACTTTGCTGCCTCACTTTATCCCCTGGCGATGAACAAGCCCAACATCATTTTCCTGAATCATATTGACGTAGTACAGGAAGGTGATGACTCAGGATGGGTGTATCCGCCGTTTTCCGGCACAATAACCGGTGACACCGTCTGGGGTCGGGGCGCCGCCGACATGAAAGGAGCCGCTGTCATGCAGCTGATGGCAATAGCTTCATTCGCCGGTGATGCCGCCGAATCGGATTTTCCTGTAAATGCTACCCTGCTGTGTGTTTCGGGTGAAGAGAAATACGGGAAAACCGGTGCGGGTATAATCAGCAGTTCATTCCTCGGGGAACTGAATCCGGCGGTGGTTTTTGGCGAGGGAGGCATTGGTGCAAGAAACTTAATAAAGAAAGCTCCTGAAAAGCCGGTATTTGCCATCTCATTAAGCGACAAACGGGCCCTGTGGCTCAAACTCAGGCTGATTAACAAGACTTCCGGGCACGGTTCAATTCCCCCGCCTGAATATGCAAACAAGATAATGATCAATGCCCTTCATTCCCTTGTTAACTCCCGTACCAGGATACGATTCAGCAGTCCGGTCAGAACCATGTTCAGAAATTACGGAAAGCTGGAAAAGGGAATAACCAGGCTGGTACTAGGCAAACCCGGTTTGTTCAAACCTGTTATTGCCGGCGTGGTGAAAAAGGATCCCCTGTTGCTTTCGTCGGTCACGAACACAATAACCATCACCCGTTTCAGGGGACAGGAAAATGAGGTTAACCAGATACCCCAGGAAGTTGAGGTAATGCTCGATTGCCGCCTGCTGCCGGAAACTCCGACGGATGAATTTATCAATTTGCTGGGAAGGAAACTCAAAAACAACGATATTGAAATCAGTGTTCTCATTGAAACACAAAATGCCGCGCCCACCGTCCCCGACAAATATTACGACATGTTCTGCGAATCGCTCGATGAAGCATACCCAGGATCAGGTATCCTGCCCGTTTTGTTTCCCGCCACCACTGACAACAACTATTTCAGGAGTGCAGGTATTCCCGTATACGGAATTATTCCCGCCATTTTCAGTGAGGAAGAGATGAAATCGATCCACAACTTCAATGAGAGGATTTCAGTCGGTGCGCTTGAAAAGGGAACGGAGGTTTATATGAGATTCCTCGGAAAGCTTTTAAGGTAAATTCCTGCGAAATATCTGAAAGCATGGTTCTCAGATCAGAAGGATCTTTTCCAGGTTGTTCCCAAGGATCATATCAATCTCTTCCGTCTTCAGTTCAAGTGACCTTATCCTTGAAAGCACCCTCTCCAGATTGTCCCGGCCGTACGGGGTGTCTGATCCCATTATTATTTTTCGGACCCCGAACTCATTAATCGCCAACCTTATACGTTCCGAAGAAACCAGCGGGGGACAGGAAATATCAAAAAAAACATTATCGCCCAGCATTTTCCTCTGCTTTATAAAGATCTCCAAACCAATAAGATGTCCTACGATAAAATTGGTACTGAAATTACCAGACACGGAAATGAAGTCCATGACTTCCTTTCTTGAATACAGGTGAATGAATAAAGGCAGGCTCTTCAAAGCAGCAAAGCCGGCAATATCCCTGAATATCCCCGATTTGATGCGAAAAGGATGACAGCCCTGGTGAAGCTTTATTCCGGCGAACTTCCATAATTCCAGCTTTTCTTCCAACTTATCTGCCGTTGTCTCAAGCGGATTGACCCAATAGAATTGTAATACGCGGCCACCCGACAAAGCTGCAGTATCAAAGATCTTTTTATTTGCCATTTCAATGGCTGCCCATTTGCTTCTGGTTGCCGATACGGACCTGATAAACCTGTTAACAACAAAATTCAGTTTCATGCCGCTCACCCTTGTTCCCATATCGGGAAGGGACATTGATTGCCTGCGTATGGAATCAGCAGGGCATAAAACAACCTTGTCAACGCCCAGCCTGTCCAGGACAGATACAATACTTTTTACATCCCTGTAATCACCGCCCAGATGTGCGTGTCCGTCAATAATCATTTCAGACTGATGGATTATTATTCCTTAAATTACCGGTGCCGCAGCACTGACCATAAAAATATCACAGCCAGGATCAGTGCCAGAAAATAGCCGGCAATCCCAGATGCCGGGAATCCAAAGATGACGGGGCTGTTTTCCTGCAAGGCAAAGATAACTGAAGAACCGATAACAAGGGCCGCAATGATAATACTGAGTGATATCTGGTGACCGGCTGTGCAAGCCGCTTTTTTTAGCTTTTCAGCTTCCTGGAATTCGAATACAAATTTTAATTTGCCTTCCCGTATTTTGTTTAGAATCAAATTTATGTCCTCTGGCAACCGCTCAATCAGCTCAACGCTTTCCTGAAGTATGGCATTGCTTTTCTTTAGAATTTCCCGGGGATCAAGTCGTTTCCGTGATAAATTCCTGACAAATGGTCCGGCAATTTCCAGAATGTTAAGGTCCGGATCCAGTTCCTTGCCTGTTGCTTCAATCATTGAGAGTGCTTTGATCATAAGCACCAGGTTTGGCGGAATGGTCAGGTTATGCCGGATCATGATACCTATTACTTCCTGACCGGCTTTGCTTATATCGAGGTTCCCGATAGGCATTCCAAGATAACTGTCGAACAGTTCGGTAAGTTCCTGGCAAAGGAAGCTGCGGTCAACGTCGCTGATTATTATTTTCAGGTCTTCAAATCTGTTCAGGGTGCTTTCTGCGTCCCTGTTTACAAGAGCCTGGAGCAATTTCGCCCCGTAGAATCTGGTATTCCTGTCAAGGTATCCTACCATTCCCGCGTCAAGCATTACTATTTCAGCCGGAGGCATGACGAAAAGGTTGGCCGGATGGGGGTCCGCATGAAAAAAGCCATCTTCGAGTATCTGCTTCATCACAGCCTCGACTCCTCTTTCTGCAACCTTGCGCGGATCATAAACATCCCTGTACTCTTCCCGGACCGTCTCATTTATTTTTATCCCTTCAATGAACTCCATGGTCAGCACCGTCGATGTGGTAAGCTCCCAGCAGATATTTGGAACACGAATGTATTCGGTATTCCTGAAATTTATCCTGAATTTTTCAAAATTCTGAGCCTCCCGTGTAAAGTCAAGTTCTTTTCTTACAGCCTTCCTGTACTCTTCAATCATTAAACGGGGCCTGTAAAGCCATCCGTTGTGAAGGCGATCCTCGGCAAATCCTGCAAGATCCTGCAGGATTGCAAGATCGGTTTCAATTATCTGCCTTATTCCGGGTCTCTGGATCTTGACAGCCACATCATCACCATTGGGAAGAGCAGCCTTATGGACCTGGCTCAGGGAGGCAGCTGCCACCGGGACAGGATCAAAACTGGCAAAAATCTTATCTGCAGGCCTTCCGAGTTCCTTCTCAATAATCTGTAAAGCCTCAGATACCTTAAAGGGGGGAGTATGGTCCCGGAGTCTTTCCAGTTCCTTTATGAATTCAGGAGGCAAAAAGTCGGGACGTGTGCTGAGTATCTGCCCGAACTTTATAAACGTGGGACCCAGCTCCTCCAGGGCCCTGCAAAACTTTTGGGGAGCACTCAGTTTTACCTTGTCTTTTTGTCCGGTCAAAAAAAACCCTTTCCTCTGCCGGTCAATAAGATATCCCAGGCCATACCTTGTAAGAACCCCGGCTATCTGCCTGGTGCGCCTTAGCTTATCCAGGTTCTTAAAATGTTGCATAATGGTCTTACGGCTAAAGCTGAAGAACAATCCATGGAAAAAAGGACAGAAGGACAATGTATTTCTATTCCCCTGAAACTTTGTCCTTCCCGGTTAGTTTGCCAATCTCTTCCTTCAGGGCATTGATCTCCTTCCGGGATGGTATATCAAGCTTTGCCATGGCTTTTTCCACTGCCTTTTCAACCTTTTCTTCCAACCCGGCTTTGTTCTTCTCAACAAGATCCATCAGATCCCTGACAAATTTCGCTTCATCCGTTTCTGCCAGTTCTCCTCTCTTTATCAGATCCCTCGATATCTCTTCAGCTTTTTCACGGCTGAGTGATAAAGCTCCGAGACCCGCTAAAATCATTTTTTTGATCAAATCTGTCATGGGTTCTATATTATTTGGTTTTCAAACGATAATGCTACATTTTATTACTGCCACAGATTTCTGCTACCTCAGATTCCCGACATTCAGCCTGAACTTCCTTGCACGCTGGAAATAATCATCAACCCTTTCAAGCCTGAACTCATCGATCATTTCCTGTACGGTGACTTTTTCATTATTGCTTGTCACAAGTACCACGCCCAGTTTCCCGGGATCATGGATATTAACACCAATACCGTATTTATTTTTTAACTCTTTGAGTTTATCCCAGTTGTAATCAAGATGAACAATTTCATTATCAAGGTTTATTTTTGCGACAGCATAGTCAAAATAGTTGGTGTTTGATGCAATCACTTCGCCCAATGGGTTAAGGATCTCCGACGGAGTTGACCTGTAAACCGATCCCACAAAAAACGACCTGCACGAATAGGCCCACAGGCTCTGGACAAAACCGCCGTGGTACATGGAGGAAAACAGGATCATATCTGGTTTTTGGGCCGCATATTTCAACCTCAATTCGTCAAAGTTAAGGTCAAAACAGATTGCAATCCCTACCCTCCCAAAGTCGCACTTAAAGACAGGAGCCTCATCAGATGCTTTTATCCCCTGTTCCATTTCTCCTATCGTAGGGAAATTCTTGTCATAAATTCCTGCAATCATGCCGCCACGATCAAGTATTATACATGAATTGCGCCATATCCCTTCAGGATTCATTCTTTTCGTCCCAAAAACAATATAACATCTGTGATCCCTGGCAACCGATGCAAAAAAATCTAGAACCCTGTCCTTTCTGGCATTAAGATATTCCTCTCCTGCGCCTGAAAGATCGCAGAACTCCGGTAACAGGATCAGATCTGGCTTGTCGGGAAGAACCTGATTAAGCTCATTCCTCCAGAACGCGATCACCTGGTCGACCATTTTTTCAGGCTGCAGGTTCCTTTCAACAGAGGGAACATTGCCAATGGTTGCAATCGTAACATACCTTGCCGCGTTGAGGCTGCCCGTGACAAACAGAAATGTTACCAGTCCGGCCAGGAGTGAATGTAAATAATGGGACATCTGTTCAGCTATTGTTTAATCAAAGATAAGAAATCCTGAAGAATGAGGCACGCGGCTGCTCACATTGGAAGATAGGATAGCAGCCCGGGCAGCAGACGGTTATTTCTGTTTCCTGTTCATCAGCATATAAACCGGTATGCCGGCAACGACAAGAGTCAAGCCTATTGCTGCCTCGCGGGGACGCGTAATTATTGTGTTTAAGAAAAGACCTATGCAGAACAATATGAAGAGTGCCGGTACAACCGGATATCCCCATACCCTGTAGGGCCGGAAGGCGTCGGGCATCCTGCGGCGCAGGATAAATACGCCGAGGGCTATTGCTCCGTAAAAGATATAAACGGTAAAAATGATCATGTCAGTCAGCTGATCGAATGTTCCTGACAGGACCAGGACGGATGCCCATATCCCCTGCAGCAGAAGTGATGTACCAGGAACGTTGTTCCTGTTTATCTTTCCGATGCCCGGGATGAACAGGCCTTCCCTGGCCATGGCGAAATATGGACGGGCACCTGTCAGTATACTGGCATTTGCACAACTAACCGTGGTTACAAGAATAAGAACAGAAATGAGGACAGCTCCTGTAGTCCCTGCATAGCTCCTGACAGCTTCAACTGCAGCAATCTGATTCTGCGATTCATGTATCTGGATGAGCCGGGGGATTGAAAGGATAGACAGATAGGTGGTGTTAACCACAACATAGATCAGAATCACAATAAATACTCCGATAACTATTCCCCTGGGTATATTCTTTTTCGGCTCCAATACCTCCCCACCGATGAATCCAACGGAAACCCATCCCTGGTATGCCCAGAATGCGGCAAGCATCGCCGTATAGAAAGCTGAAAGGGAAACGCTGCCTGAAGTGATATCACCGGCATTCAGAAGATCAGCCTGGCGGTCCGGTCCCGAGGCCAGCCCGGAGATAATGATCACCAGCAGTCCGAGGCCCACCAGAACAAGGATGGCCCTGCTGAAGCCGGCCCCGCTCTTCAGTCCGGAAATGTTCAATCCTGTCAGCAGCAGGATCAGCACAATTGCAACAAGCTTTATCCCGAAATCAAGGAACGGATAAAAAATTCCCCCAAGGGTGAAATCCTTCAATGAACCGAGTACTTCCGGAACGGGAACAATGCTGTTCAGCGATTGAGCAAAAACCCATGCAAGCGATGCTATCGTGGCAGTCTGGATCACCGTAAACAGCGACCATCCGTAAAGAAATGCAAAGAAACGGTTGTATATTTTTTTGAAATAAACAAAATCGCCGCCGGTATCTGCAAGAAGACCGGCCACCTCGGCATTGCTGAGCGCACCGAACAAGGTGACTATTCCGCCTGCTATCCATGCAAGCAGCACCCACGAGGAAGACTGGAGTTCGGCTGCCATTGGTGCGATCTTCTTAAATACTCCTGAACCTACTATGTTGGCAACAACAAATAAGATCACATATCCAAGGCCGAGCGTCCTTATAAGGCTCCTCTGATCTTCCATCCCGATGAAGAATTATTTCCCGAAAATAAGCTATGATTCCTTTTCATGGGTTTCTGCATCATATTTTTTTTGCTGCCTGAAAAAAAAAGGCTAAATTGGATATGCAAAATGTACATCATGCATGAGTTTTCACTGGCCGCTGAAGTATTGAAAATTGCCGGGAAAGAAGCAGGAAAAAACAATGCCCGTGCTGTGAATGAAATAACAATCGAGATCGGCAACATGAGCGGGGTTGAAATCAGCACCTTCCGGTCTGCCCTGGAAATGCTTTCGGAAGGTTCGATATTAGATAAGACCAGACTGAATCTGATCATGATTAAGGGTAAAGGGTTTTGCCGGAGATGCAGCCTTGAGTTTGAAATGGAACATCGCACCGATACATGTCCTGCCTGCAGCACATTCCCCGAAGAGATCAGGAATGGCCATGAATTCAGGATTGTTTCCCTGCTGATTGAAGAAGAATAAAATGCACCATGCTGATAAATCATAAAAAATCCGAATATGTGTGATTCATGCGGTTGCGGCAAGACGGAAGGATTTGTAATAACGGATCCATTGTCTTCCCAGGCAGAAAAGACCGGACATGAACATGATCATCTTCATGGCAGTGATCATACTCATGTTCATTCCCATCCCCATGACCATGATCATTACCATCATGACCATGATCATCACCATGGTGACCTCCATGCGCACAGTCATGGACACGATCACCCGCATGACCATGAAGACCACCATAACCAGGGGACGCACAGGCTGAGAAATATCGAACTCAATACTGACATTCTTGCGTCAAACAATATTATCGCCTCCATGAACCGAAGGTTTTTTGAAGGGAGAAAAACTTTCTGCCTGAATCTGGTAAGTTCTCCGGGATCCGGCAAGACCACCATCCTTGAAAAGACCATTGACATTATTGGAAAAAACAGGAAAATTTATGTCATTGAAGGCGATCAGCAGACACTCATCGACGCTGAACGCATCGGCAGGACAGGGGTTCCTGTTCTTCAGATAAACACGGGTTCGGGCTGTCATCTCGATGCAGGAATGATTGAATCGGCGCTTAAAAAAATGGATCCCGAACCTGACTCAATCCTTTTCATTGAGAATGTCGGGAACCTTGTCTGTCCTGCCTTGTTCGACCTGGGCGAATACCGGAGGGTGCTGATTGTGAGTGCTACGGAAGGCGACGACAAGCCCCTGAAGTATCCGTTAATGTTCGAGTCATCCCAACTATGCCTTATAAACAAGTCGGACCTCCTGCCCTATGTTGATTTCAGCACCGATGATTTCATCCGGAATGCGCGGAGCATAAATCCGGGTCTTGAATTCATCACCCTGTCGGCAAAAACAGGTGAAGGAATGGATGCATGGTACAGATGGATCAGCGAAAAGTCTGTACTTTTTGCCGGGAAATAACCTCTGTGCAACTGCTGCTACCTGACGATTATGTACCACAGGGTCCTGTAACCGGCATCTATATCGAACGACTGATTTCTGCCCCTTTTAAGCACAGGTACTTCCGTAACCCTGTTACCCGCAGGATCGAGCGAATGTACCCTGAACCTATCCATATCCCTGAATACCAGCCTGGCAGGGATGCCTTCCACTTTTGTGGGAGCTTCACCCCATCCGCTGCCAACAGTGGTTTTCCCTTCATTCCACTTCATATCTGTGTTTTCAGCCCTCCCTGCTGCTGAAAGCAATATCCTTGAAGAAACTTCCAGCGGTTTTCCGTCAAGTGAAGTAATTGTAACAGTTGCCCAGTTGAAAGGGGTGGCATCCATTTCAACAGTAATGCTGCCGAGTTCAACGGCTTTGCCTCCGATGTAGCCGGCGGCAACCCTGGCTGAAGGTGTTTTAACCTTAAACACTGCATTTGATGAATCATTATTGTCCCATATTATTTCTCCGGTATCGCTTTCCCAGGGACCTGCAGGTTCTGAAACAGACTCAGAAAGACCGGGGTTTGAAGCTTCCATATTTACGTCCATGCGATGAAGTGCTATAAGCGATTCATGCGCCCCGTATTTTTTCCAGACACTTCTCATATTTGATCCGTGAAGCCTGAGTTCACCGCCTGATTCCACCAGTTCACCCAATACGGCACCCGGGGGCATATTCAGACTGATGGTCTGCCTGCCGGGTTGTACGGCTCCCATCCTGAAGAGAACTGCACCTGCAGGCACGAATACCTGTTTAAGCGGATGTCCGGCACTGGAAAAGAAATTATTGATCCTCCCCTCGTCAAATGGTTGATTAAATGTGAAATGATAAATCCCGTCAAAATCCTGGAAGGCAGATATTGAATTAATCATCGGGAACATCTCGGCACAGAAGAAACTGGGAGCCGGATGATCGTACTCACTTATAGTCAGGGGCATTCCTTTCACCCTGTGCTGATCGAAGGAAAGCAGGGTTCCTCCTTTCCTGTCAGAAACCATTGATGTGTTCCTGATCAGCCAGTCTGTTGGCGACCAGCTTCTGCCCGGGAAGGAAGGATGCTCCCAGTATGCATGCATATCAATATAATCAGATGACTCCGCCTCCCTCAATATACCAGCAGCACCACTGTATGATGCCTGGGATTCAGAAATAAGGGCCCTGACCCTGAGTTTATTCCTCAGGAACTCCGACATTTCCTTCGCATAGGAAATTTCGGTATTCATCAGGAAGGCCCACATCATCTCCTTTGCTGTTGATGTTGCCTTTGTACCGTAATTGGCAATAATATCAATCAGATCGTTATTGTATCCCTCCTTTTTTGAATATTCAGGATTGGATCTCAGCCATAACTGCCATTGGGTGATAAGGTTTTTCATATGGGCACTGTTCAGCCGCGGAAGCAATGCCCAGTTGGAGAGGAGAGAGTTTTCGTTGTTTATTTCCACAAACGCAACAGCAGGCTCCTCGGAGTAGGCATTACCGGTATAAATATTTACATGTTTCAATAACTTTTCGGCATATACTTTTTGCATTTCAATGTATGGCCTGTAAAAATTATCAATCGCTTTTCCATAATTGAATTGCTCAATATCCTTATAATCCATGCCCGGATAAGTGTAGGATACATGAGTATTGATATTGGTGTAGATGCCGTGGATCTTAAGCTGATAGATAAGCCAGTCAAGTTTTTCAAGCTGCCCCGGATCCAGGTTTTTCCTGTCCTTGTCCCATATTCCGTTTGGTGCTGACTGGTTATCCATATGATGAAACCTGACAACATTCATTCCCAGCTTTCTGAGCCTAGCCGCAATTTTTACCGCTGTCTCCCGGTCGGGAAAGCATGATCCGAAAGTCAGATTGGTACCGAAAAAACGGATCCTTTCACCCTTGCCGTCAATAAAGTGCCCGTCTTTAACAGTGACAAAGCCGGAGGCCCCTGCCACGGATTCATTCAGAAACGACATGTCAATGTCATTACTAAGTGAGTCGGTATCAGGAATTACAAAATCAAACCATCCGTATTCACGGACATTATTCCCGGTATTCCGGCACCCGTTTGTTACAAAAAGGATGAACACGGGAAGTGCAATTCTTAAAATACCGGGAAACAATGAAGCAGTAATTTTCATTTTATTGATTTTTAAGTTATCCGGAGTTCTGACAAATTAATCAAAGTACAATTTAAACAATACATGTGGAATAAATCCATTAAAACGGATCCGAATTGCAGAAATATCAGCCAAAAGAAAACTGCATGATTTATCCCGTGACCCCGGACCGCAGTTGCGGTTGCAGGAAAGGTACGGAACAAAGATTATGCTCCCCTTTTGACTTTAATTGTGAAGCAGCATGCAACTATCAGAAAAAAATAAAATCAGGAACCAGAACAGCTTGTGGTTTTAACACAGGTCATGGCAGGCAGGTTCCTGTTCACTGTTTTCCGGTTTGCCCGGGTGGCTTACCTGTTTTCTGATGATCTTTTCAGGTCGGTCAGCCTTCCGTCGTTGTATATTACAAGGTTGCTTTCCTCGTTGCCTTTAGGGAAATAACACTCAAATGTTGTCCGTGTCCGTTCTATCCGGGGGGTTGGAACATTTTCCGGAAAATCCGATATTTTCAGACCCAGATCCTTTAAACACGAAGTATATTTTCCGTATTTCTTAAAATATTCTTTCTCGGCATAATAAATCATCCTGAGAGCCCATTTCCGTCCGAGATCCCGGTCGGGAATGAAGTCTTCGGTTCCCGCCCCGGCGGTCAGGCCTGAAAACTGGAGGTATCCCCACATCTCAGGCATATGCATATTTATCCTTCCCTGCGGCGACCACACCCAGTTATCTTCAGGGAAAGGCCGTTTTGTTTCCGGATTGATTTCCTTCCGGTATTTTCCGTTTTCGATCACGGCCCGCCATTCAACCCTCGAAAAATTAATTCTCCACTGATCCCCGGGCTCCGGTAATCCTGCTATCCCGGCACATTCCCGAAGGGCTGCAAGGGGCAAAACGATCTCAACACTCCATCCCCTGTCTGTATCATCCGGCTTATTTATCGTTCCGTCCACATGGGTTCCTGTCCTGAGTCCCTTGATATCCCAGCCATTAATCGGGAACCCTCCATCGTCGCGATACGGTTTTGTCAGCAGAAGGTCCCATTCCGTACCAAAGGCATTTACTTCAAGCTCATAGTAATTTTGTGTATCACCATCAGGATCAATGAACACCTCAAAATCATTGTCAATGAAAATCACCGTATCCCTTTGCCTGAGTGTTGCCCATACATGAGGTTCCTCAAGTTCAGCGGCAATGTAAAGGTTGGAATTATCCCAAAGCATTTTGACACGTGTTTTATATGCCGGCGCAGGTTTTGCATCACCTTCGATATCAACGAAATAGTCTGACCATGGTGCAGCATTCCATGAAGGTTCATCAAGAATACCGTCGGGTTTTATCGGAGATGCGGTACGGTAGCACACATACCCCTTGGGATCGGGTTCCGGTGGAATGACGGAGGCAGTCATTTCCCCGCTTATGGCTGATCTTTTGCATGCCCCTGCAAGAATCAGTATTGCAAGGAACACGGACCATTTGATAAGGCCGTTGCACTTGGGGATAGCTGTATTTTTCATTTTCATGTCAGGTTGTTTATTTAAGATTGTTACAGAACCAGGTAAATCAAATTTAATCTTTTAACATGATATTCTGACCGGGGTTTGTTAAAAACATTCCAGATCACAATTCAATCAGGATTTTTCAATATCTTGTATGTGGCAAGATTTCTTAATCTGTCTTCTTGCCCGACACATTCATCAGAAAACCTGTTCATCTGATTAAAACTTAAAGTATATGGAACCATCATCTTATTCAAGGCGCAAATTCCTGTCTGCCGGCTCAGTTCTGGCAGCGTCAACGGTTGCAGCATCTGCAGCCGTTCCGGCAGGCCCGGTGTATTTTACCGCCGCACCGGGAATGTTAAATGCAAAAGACTTCGGCGCAAGGGGGGACGGCAAAGCCGATGACACTGCAGCGATACAGAAAGCCCTGGATACTGCAGGGCCGGTCAATGGTGCAGTGATGATCCCCGAAGGCAACTACCTGTGTTCTGAGTTAAAGGTGCCGGAAGGCATTGGGATTTATGGCATGCCGGCTTGGAGCTTCAGGAGAGGCATGGGCACCATAATCACGTTTAACGGCAAAGGCAGGTGCCTTATAAACCTGACAGGCGCCTTTGGGGCCTACCTCTCTGGCTTGTGTCTCAACGGAAAAAACATTGGAGAAAATATCCACGGTATTCTTATTGACAAGCCTGATTACGGTACGCAGGAAGACACACCGAGGATAGATACATGCAGGGTTGAAAGATTCACGGGAGATGGCATAAGGCTCGAGAGGATATGGTGTTTTTGCGTAAGGCATTCCCATCTGATCAATAATAAAGGATGCGGATTAAGGGTACGCGGATGGGATGGATTCATCCTCGACAACTGGTTTTCCGGGAACGGCAAGGCTGGCTATGGCTCCTATGATGAAAATGCATCCAACACCATGACTGGCAATCGCATTGAATGGAACCGGGAAGGCGGGATAGTCATTTTCGGCGGATCGCATTACAATATAACAGGTAATTACATTGACCGTTCAGGCAGATATGGACTTGCCCTGCTGCCCGGTCCGGGCGGGAGGAACTGCGAGGTCATCACTGCAACGGGGAATGTTATCTACAGGAGCGGAAAACCCGAATGGGGCAGACAGGATGATTATGACAGTTCCCATGTCCGGCTTGAATCGGTAAAAGGTCTTGTTTTCACGGGCAATGCCCTGCATTCGGGAAGGGATGACGGTGGTAAGGGCAGCTTTTCCCCCGATTATGGGATCGTCCTGAAAAATCTTGAAAGCAGTATAGTAAAAGACAATGTCCTGCATAACGGGGCGCTCAGGGAACTAATGGCCGATCTCGGCGGCCATGGTGAAGGGGTTATCATCAGGGACAATGTCGGTTCATTGAGAAAATTATCCTAACACCCGTACTATGAACAGGAATATTCTGATCCATATAATGGTATTTGCCTTTTCGCTGGGTACATATGCACAGTCCTCTACGCTCCTGCTCCACAGCAACTGGAAAGCGAAAAAGGCCGTTGACGTCCTGGTTGACGGAACCATGATAACCGGGACTGATTTCACCCCGGTAGGATGGATGGATGCAGTGGTTCCGGGAACTGTACTGACCACTCTTCTCCACAATGACCTGATCCCCGATCCTTTCTTCGGCATGAATAACGACCTTATCCCCGATGTATACGATACCGGCAGGGATCATTATACATACTGGTTCTATAATGAATTTGAGATGCCGGAAACAGGTGAGGACAGGGAAGTATGGCTCAATTTCAGGGGAATAAACTATTTCGCGGATATTTATCTCAACGGGAACAGGGTGAATACAACGGTTCATGCAGGAATGTATCTCAGGGAAAAATACAGGATCACGCCTTATCTTTCAAGGGGAGGAAAAAACAGGCTGGCCGTCCTCGTTGCTCCGCCTGATCCGGTTGGCAACGCTGCTGCCGGGCAGGGAGGGGATGGAACCATTGGCCGCAATGTAACGATGCAGTTCACTGCCGGATGGGACTGGATCTGCCCTGTAAGGGACCGCAATACGGGGATCTGGGACCAGGTAAGCATCGAGACCACTGGGAAGGTTGATCTGAAGGATGTTTTTATTGAAACGAAAGTCCCGGGAACAAGGGTGCCCGGCGCAAAACAGGATCCTGCTTTTGTTAAAGTGTCAGCAGAGCTGAAAAACACATCGGAAGTTGCAATAAACGGAATATTAAGGGTTGAGTTCAAGGGATACGTAAACAAGGTTAAGGTTATTCTTCCGCCTTCGGAAGAAAAGAATGTCACAATAGGCAGCATCAAGGTTGAGGATCCGGAACTGTGGTGGCCTAACGGTATGGGTGACCAGCCGCTTTACCGGATGAAGATCGATTTTCTGCAAACTGACGGCACACTGCTGGATTCCGAAACTGTAACCTTTGGTATAAGGGAAACCTCAAACACTTTTGACGAAAAGATAAAAGGACAGGTTTTCAAGGTCAACGGACAGAAGGTTTTTATCAAGGGAGGCAACTGGATCGCTTCCGATGCTCTTATGCGCCTTTCAAAGGAAAGATATGAGGCCGAGGTCCGTATGCATGCCGGAATGAACATGAATATGATAAGGGTGTGGGGAGGAGGCCTCACTGAACGACCGGAGTTTTACGATGCATGCGATAAATACGGAATACTGGTATGGCAGGATGTCTGGATATCCGGAGATTGCAACGGGGAATGGGATGACCCTCTGAAAAAGGAATCACAGGCACGGAGAAAAGCCTATCCCGATGATCATGACCTGTTCCTCAGATCGGTTACCGACCAGGTAAAAATGCTGAGAAATCATCCCAGTCTTTATCTATGGTGCGGCGGAAATGAAACCTACCCTCCGGCCGATATTCTGAGGGCCCTGAAGGAAGAAATCTTTCCCCGCTGCGATCCGGGAAGATTTTTTCTCGACATGTCAACATCACCGGCCCTGATGACAAATACAATAGGCGGAGTGGGTGACGGACCGTACGGCATAAGGGAACCGGAAAAGATCTTCACCGAAAGGTCCTTCCCCTTCAATCCTGAAACAGGATCGATAGGCATCCCGAATTATGACGGTCTGGTAAAAATAATTCCCGAAGATGAAATGACACCTCCGGGAGCCACCGGCCGGCCTTCAAAATCATGGACATATCACAAATACCTGCCATTGTATGATTTCCCCGACCGTTACGGGAAAGTGAAGGATGTGCGTGATTTCTGCCTTAAGGCACAGATTGTGAGTTATGAACAATACAGGGCCCTGCAGGAGGCATTCAACTATAAGATGTGGGACTGGTACACGGGAATGCTGGTATGGAAAAACCAGAATCCCTGGACCGCACTGAGGGGATTTTTCTATGATTACTATCTCGACTACACAGGGGGATACTTCGGATACATGCATGGTGCTGCGCCTGTACATATACAACTGAATCTCAACGACTCGGTTGTATGCACCCTCAATCAGACCGCCCGCAGCATAAAGGATCTGGAAGCAGAGGTATTGCTTTCCGACCTGCACGGAAAACAGGTTTTCTCAAGGAAAAGCACATTAGACCTCAACGCCCAGGAAACAAAGCTGCTTGACAAGGTGGAGCTGCCCGGGGAAGACAGTGAAGTGTTCTTTCTTAAATTACGGCTTAGGAAAAACAACGAGATTATTGATGAGAACCTCTACTGGCTCACAAATAAGCCAAAATCATATGAAAAGCTGAATGATCTCCGAAACGTTACCCTGAAAACGGATGTCAGCAGAACCGGTCAGAAGAATGCAACAGTTTCAGTCATTAATCAGGAAAATGAGACTGCTTTCTTCATCAGGCTGAAGATTGTCGACAGGCAAGGCAATCTTGTCCTTCCATCCTATTTTTCGGAAAATTATTTTACGTTGCTGCCCGGAGATTCAAAACAGGTAAATATTGAGCTTCCGGCACAACCGCCGACCAGGAAAAGTGACGGGATCAGGCTTGTGCTTGAAGGATGGAACACCGGCCCTGAAGAGATCAGCTTCTGATACCCGGGCTACCGCTAATCTTCAAGCAATCCGGGTATACAGGCAATCCTGCCGGTGGCACTGAGGCAGCTGTATGTCCTTAAAGCAATAAATACAACTTTATCTGTCAGGTTTCTGAATAACCGTCGTCATCTCCCTGTCAAGCAACATACCCCTGTATTCCTCATAGGAACAGTCGAAACGACCGCTGTTTATTATTCCCATCGTTCCGATCAGGTTCCACATTGCATAACCTGTTTTGTTGCGGTTCAAAATTGACACGACATCTGAAAGGTAGGCAAGTGCAACAGAATGCGGTGTCTTATTAAATACACCAAATTCCTGTACCATCACAGGTATATTTTCTTCACCGGCCATCTTCAAGGCATTGTTGAGGCTGGAAAGAGCGACAACCGGATTGCCCCCGGTGTCGGTTATCTTTCTTTCTGTAGTGATTCTGTAGGTATTCTGCCTTGCCCCCCATGTTGTATTGGCGGGAATAATCACGATACTGTCTGTTGCGCCGAACCTGATTGTTATTTTATTAACAGTGAGCCAGTCGCCGTCAGTATTCGAGAAGGCCAGCCTTGTCCCGCCCGAAGGCAGCACAGCCGTATAATCTTTTCCTGAAATATTCTGGTAACCCCACTGGGTTTCTATTATCCTGGTCCAGTCATCACCCGGATCGGGCCCGCAGATGAACACTTTTTTGTACACTTCATTTTCATCCAGCCTGATCTGAAGTGTTGAGCGAACCGAGACCTGATGTACATTCACGGTAATTTCCGTGCCCCCCGGGAAATTTCCTTCAAAAATCAGGGATGAAGAATATTCAGGTTTAACCGGCCCGTAGAGATACCAGGAGATATCGGTCATTGGCCAGACCGGTAGCGGCCATGAATCGGAACCCGGAATCCAGTCGGCCCTGTAATGGGTAAGGGTTACGGGATCATAAACATGAATCGCCTGAATGATATTTTTCATGCCCCTGAAGGAGGGAACAAGGTCACGCCCGATATTCAGACCGTCAACAAAAATGATCCTGTCGGGATTGATTTGCCGGATCCTGTCGATAGCCATTTTCATTACCGAAAAATATGTACTTTCATCGACGTCACCCGGCTCATTGACCAGGTTGAAGCTCAGATCGGTCCAGGGCACATTCCTGTAACGTTCCGCAAAAAACTCCCAGTGTTTTACGAATGCCGCCCGGGCCACAGGATCTGTCCACAGGTCAAGATCCTGGTTTGCAGGCAGGATTGTCTTGTTTACACAATATCCCGGCGCCCTGTGCAGGCATATGCACACATGGACGCCGTATTTTCTTCCCCATTCAACTGCATCATCTATTTCTGAACATCCCTCCGAAAATTCATTCCAGTTTCCTGCCTTTGTATAAGTTCTGTAATCGAGCGGCAACCTTGCAAAATTAAATCCAAGGTCCTTTATTATTTCAAACTCCTTCTCACTGAAGCCTGTATTTGACCAGCCGGCATCAAACTTGCCCAGGAGGTTGAATCCCTTGTGAGTCTGGCTGAAAAGATTGAGATCAATTGGCTTGAAAACGGGAGGTGCTTCTTTATCTTCACTGCATCCTGCGGCAAAAAGAAGCAGGACGCATGAAAGCATCATGGCGTTAAAGCCTTTTGCAAATTGCAGCAACGGGAGACTCCTGCCTTTCATGGGACCTTTGCCATTGATCTCTGATCCGTTGACAAAGATAGAAAAAACACTCCGGAATATTCTCTGACGAAGAACAGTTAAAGATGCACCATCATCATGCAGTTTTGCCGATCATTCATATCAGGGCATTTCAACCTGATCCGGCTCTTTTCATTTCTCTTTAAAAAATTTTAGAAATCAGATATACTATTTTATCCTTAATTTAAGTTATAATTGCATCAACTTTAAAACTATTTTAATGCTATGAAAAAGAAAATTTCCTTTTTAGTACTATCTCTATTGATTATTATCGCATCCTGCAGCAAAACCGGGGAGAAGCTTGGCGGCTCACCATCCCCCATAGGCGAGGAAGGTGTTACCTTCAGCACATCATCGGGTACGATTGCAGGAGTAAGCAACGTTAGCGCTTCGGTAACGGAACTGAAAGGCGGTGTTTCTTCAATAAGCGGTAGTGCTGTCGTAACAAATCCTGTCATCAAAAACATTCTTTCAAATCATCCTGAGGCTCAAATCAACGGTAATAATGTTACGGTCACCGATGTGGAATTCAGGATCACAACTGAAGGCGTTGAGTCTGTATATGGCCTTCAGCCGGGAATAATCGTCAAATACGATGCAAAAGTGGGAGATAAATACAAGGTTGGCGATGGTATCACAAGGGAAGTTGTCGCCCGATCGACCGACAATGATTATTTCTGGGGAGGAATGCTTATCAAGGTCATTCAGGTTGAGGAAAATACCAATAAGTTCGGCGTAAAAAAGATAACCTACTGGGCCAATCACCGGTTTGGCCTTGTCGGAATGGAATTTCAGTTTGACGACAATTCAACTGCAAAATTCCCGATCTTTGCCAGCGCCCAGAACAACTGATAAAACAATTTCCCTGGCCGGGTAGTAATTATGTTTAAATATCTTACGATCAATGGTGAAAGGAAAAGGATCCCTTCCTATCCCCATCATAAATACTTCGTTTGGGCAAGTTACAAATACTTCAGTGTAAGGAGTTTATTGGGCTTTCTTACCCTTGAGGGTCCTTTGTTCATTCCAAGGCGGATTTACAATAACCTGAAGGCACGGTGTGTTGTTCCCCTGGTACTGATGATAGATCCGACGAGTTCATGCAATCTCAGATGTACCGGATGCTGGGCGGCCGACTATCAGAAAAATAGCAATCTTTCATTTGAAAAGCTCGATGAAACTATCGGTGAGGCTGTCAGGCTGGGGGTTCGCCAGATCTTCATGACCGGGGGGGAGCCGCTTATGAGAAAAGGCGAGATCCTTGAACTGTGCCGCAGGCATAAGGGCATACCTTTCGGGATATTTACAAACGGCACTCTCATCGATGAAAATCTGGCAACTGAAGCTGCCAGGGCCGGAAATCTGAATTTTTTCATAAGCATTGAAGGTTTCGGCGAGGAAACCGATATGAGAAGAGGCGATGGGACATTCGACAAGGCTGTCAGGGCCATGGACCTGCTGAAAAAGCATGATATTGCCTTTGGTTTTTCAGCCTGTTATCATTCCAAAAACTACCGCTCTGTTACAAGCGATGAGTTCCTCGATTTTGTGCGGAGCAAGGGCGCCTGGTTTGGATGGATGTTCAACTATTTTCCGATAGGAGATGATGCGGACCTGACACTATGCTGCAAACCGGAGGAAAGGGCTTATGCAAAGGAAAAAATTGAGGCATACTGCAAAAAACACAATTACAACATTATCGATTTTGCCAACAGCGGTCATAAGTCGATCGGTTGTGTTGCCGCTGCCAATGATTTCGCTCACATAAATGCCAACGGCGACCTTGAACCATGTGCTTTCCTGCACTATTCCGATGTGAATATCAATGACATGCCGCTTACCCAGGCACTAAGGTCACCTTTCTTTAAAAAATTCAGGAAGCATAAGCCGTTTTCGAAGAATATGCTCCGCCCGTGTCCTATAATGGATGTTCCTGAGGCACTGACAAAGATAACCGACCTGGAAGGGGTTCATTCTACTCATATGCGCTGCCCGGAAACGGCAGCCAGGCTTGCTGAAAAAACTATCCCCCTGGCAGAAGCCTGGAAACCCGTGGCCGAAAAAATGTTTGAGGGAATGCCCGCAGCAGAAAAAAGACGGTTCGGCATACTGAACTGGCTGCTGCAATCGGGTAACAGGATGATTTCAGGATAAAAGGATTAAATCAGAAACCGGGGATCATATCACAAGATGCTGTCGTTCAAATGGAAAATTGCCGGCTATACTATTGCAGTGCTGTCTGCGATCCTGACGGTTCTGTATTTTGCGGCCGGTTTCAGGTTTGAGATACCGGTGTTTGCGATTGTGTCTTCATACAGGGAAATAAAGTTCCTTTCAACCTTCAGCACCAATTTTGCCGATGAAACTATCCTGCTGGGATTCATTTCTGGATTTGCACTGATCGCTTTCTCTAAGGAAAGAAAGGAACTGGATATTTACAGGGAAATAAGGGTAAATGCGCTGATTAAGGCTGTTGTCATTTACACCCTGTTCCTTATTATCTCTGTCCTTTTCCTGTATGGCAGCGTATTCATGGGAATAGCTATCCTGAATCTGGTATTGCCTTTTGTATTATATATACTGATTTTCAATATTCTGAAATTCAGGGCACAAAGAGAACCATAAGGGAGCCGGGATTTTCAGCTGCAGCAGATCGGCAGAGATGCCTGACCTGAGTGAAATTACCAATCAATGCGTCCGGCCGGATTTATGCCAATTGTCATACTCCTGCAATTCTGCGCTTGTATTCGGCCAGGGCCTCATCGAGTCTTTGCTTTGCGGTGCCATCGCCGGGAACATTGTGAGACGGATGAATGTAAAGTTTCACTCCCCTGCCGGCAAGTATCTCGGCAACGGTTGTGACCGTCATCCAGACGCAGGTAACGAATGCCATTGTAGAAACAGGACCGATCTTGTCCTGATGATCTTTCAGTATGACTGATGCATCTTCGAGGGGGGCACATGTATCGACCACGACATCTGCAAGTTCAAAAATGGTTTTCCCGCACGAATGCCTGGTCTTCTTCCCTTTTGCTGCCTCTGCCGATCCGAATACTATGACCTTCATGCCTCTTTTTCTTGATTCAAGGGCAATATCAATGTTCACGTTATTGATGCCTGAATGGCTGAAAAGCCACATAATATCCCTCTTGTCAAAATCATAACCCTTCATTATTTCATTGCCGTATCCTTCAACACGTTCAAGGAACACAAACTGATGCACCCCCATTTCGCCGGTTATCCTGGTAAAAAAGGTCAGCGGCAGTTCAATCATGGGATGGAATCCTACAAATCCGCCAATGCGGGGATACATTTCCTCAATCGGGAGGGTTGCATGACCACAGCCAAAAGTATGAACCCATCTTTTACATTCAATTGTGTCAGCCATCAGTTCAGCTGCTTTGCGGATATTGTCCATCTGTGTTTCCTCGATCCGGGTCATTACGGCCCTGGCGTTCTCAAGCCATTGTTTTGCCAGCATAGTATATTAAAGTTTAAGTGTTGATAAAAGACTAATTGAAAATTTCAATGCGTGAAAATATTTTATTTTTTTCTAAAACGGAATTCAGGAAATATAATTTACCCTATTAAGGTTCACATCAGGCCGGCATGCTTTTATCTTTCTTCAGCTTAAGGATGCAGAACAAAAGGGCTATCATTATTATTGTTTCGCAAAATGCGACAGTAATCAGATGACTTATTCCGAAATTTTTCGAAATTATGCCCATAGCGTAATTTATAAGCATATTTCCGAGAAGGGCAATAAATAATACGAAGCTGAAGGCAGTGCCTGAAAGATCGGCGTAGGCCTCTCCTACAAATCCGAGCATTACGGGAAAGCCTCCTGCCAGGCCCGCTCCCAAAAGAAAAAAGCCCGTCATCAGGAAAGGCAGGATCTCCCCTGTCCTGATAATGATCAATCCTGCAATAATCATTGCAAATGATATCACCAGGATCCTGCCCACAGGAACGTTTCGCAATGCGGTTCCGGTAACAAGACGCATTATGGCCATGCCTGCAACGAACATGGATAGGGTAAACAGTGCGCTGCCTTGCGGAATATGAGCCTGATCAATAAGGTAGGTGGTGGTCCAGTTGTTTATTATTCCCTCGAAGCTGCTTTGAAAGAAAAGGAAAAAAGCCACAAGGATAATAAATCTGTCATTAAGGAAACGGAGGCTTTTCCCTAGGGGAAATCCCTGCATCTGTTTAGGCTGGGGCATCTTTATCAGCAGGAACAGTATTCCGGTGGCAAATGATAACAGTCCGATGAAGGCGATTATCTGGCCCGAGCTGAATGATTTTTCAAGGATGCCGAGCAGCATGGGCATGCCAAGTGCCCCGATCCCGAAGAATACTCCCAGAAGGCTGAGATTTGCACCTTTGTCGCGGTCACTTATGTCGGAAACCAGTGCATTTGTTGCACCGTTTATTGAACCGCCGCTGAATCCGACAAGGAAGATGCAGACCTTAAGCAATCCGGTCCCCTGCGAAAAGGCAATACCCTCGAACCCGGCGGCCAGCAGAATACAGGATAATGCAAGAAGTACCCTGTAACCATACCTGTCGGCAATTGGTCCGAATACCAGGGATCCGGCAAGGATGCCGAAGGGAAGGATTGAAAACAGGGTTCCGGAAGCAATCTCATCCAGTCTGAATTTCTCCCTCAGGTCGGGGGCCAGGCTGCCAAGTGAAATAAGGGCTATCCCGAACAAAAATATGCCAAGGCATGCTGACCGGAAAACTACTTTTTTATTATACATGCTGGTATAATGCGTTTTATTGGTTTTCAGCGTTTCTCAGGGCAAGACGGCCAGCGCCATAAACACCTGCATCACCCCCTAGGCCCGAAACGTCAATACTGACGCGGGCAAAACTGACAGGCTGGGCCCATCTGGCAGCTGCTTCCGCGATGTCGGGGAGGAGTGAAACTGCCGGACCAAAAACTCCGCCTCCGAAAATTATTTTTTCCGGATCAAACAGGCTCACGAAATTTGCAACTGCCATTCCCCAGTATTCCACAGCTTCTTTTATAACCATCACCGCAACTTTGTCACCCTTATCGTAGGCCTCAAAGACTTCACGGGATGTGATTTCATCCCCGGCTGCTTTTCCCAATATGCTGTCATATTCCTTATGGCCGCTCAGAATTTCCCTGGCCACCATGGCGATCCCGCTTCCCGAAGCATGGTATTCAAAACATCCGCAAGCTGCATACTCTTCCCGGAACGGCCGGTTCAATGCCATCCATCCCGTTGAACCAGCAATATCATTGCTGCCGCGTAATATTTCCCCATTTACCATTATACCTGCCCCGATGCCCGTTCCCACTGACAGGAAAACAGCATCCCTGCAACCCCTGGCATTTCCCTTCCATACCTCACCAAGGATATAACAGGCGCGGTCACTGTCGACGGCCACCGGTATCCCCCCTGAAACTGAACTTACCTCTGACAGCAGCGGATAATCGGTCCACTCCTCAATGTTAGGAGCCCATACCCTCCCCGTTTTCGAACTGAAGATACCGGGAACTGAAATGCCAATCGACCTGATGTCAGTACCTTGTGATAAAGATCTGTCAATCAGATCAACAATGGTACCGGTAATAAGGCTTCCCACCTCCGGGCCTTTTCTCTTTCCTATTGCAACTGTTTCCTTGACCAGTAAATCGCCATTTTCCGAAAAGATGGCACAGGCAAGCTTGGTTCCCCCAAGATCAATTCCCAGGACATTCATAAAAATCCGCTTTTCAGTGTTTAATCAGTTCTTCAGAAGTTCATCTATTCTTACGAAAACATATCCACGGTTGATCAACGTGCCGATAAGGTCAGGCAAAAAGGAATAAAATTTATCGGTACGACGCGGATCAGTTCCTATGTGGACCAGGAGGATAAAGCCTTTTAAGCCGTTTGATGAGAACTTTTCATAGTCGAGAACAGATTTCAGGATACACCTGCTGTCGAGGTACCTGTCGCCCATCTCGGGATAAGTGTAATCTGCATTGCTTCTGGTGCCCGGGCTGAAATTGATCAGCACAAGTCCCATCCGGTTCGTCCAGGATGCTATCGTGTCATTGTACCATTCGTAGGGTGGCATAAAATACCGCGATCCGGCCTGGTCAATATTGAATTTCTTCATTTCGGCATAGGAATCCTCAAGATCCCTGACAAACTCTTCCCTTGTTACAAGCAGGCTGTCTCTCTTTTCCCAGTCGCAATACAGCAGGTGCCTGTCTGAATGGGATCCGAGATAGTTTCCGTCGCTGACCAGTCTTTTAATCAAGGGATGGAACATCTTATTCCTGTAAAAGTTGCCTGTGAAGAAAAATGACCCTTTGATATTCTTCTCCCTTAGGGTCTCAGCAATGAAATCACCTCCGTCGGCGAATGAATCACCCGTGAAAACAAGTGCGATCATGTCCGCTGTGGTATCGCCCCTGATCACTGCTCCCGATTCATAGACAAAACCGGGGCGAACCTGTTGCTTCGCAGTTTTCACGGAAGTTTCTGATTTACTGTTATTCGTATTGTCTGAAGTATTGCCTTTGTTCCGGCATGAAACCGCCAGTACCAGTAAAAACAATAAGTTCAGAAAGATCCGGGGATAATTTGCCATAATCTGTATTTTTAATTAGTCAGAATTTCTCCATTAAGAACAACAGTACTGACATTAAAGTCTTTATCGAAGGAGACCAGGTCGGCTCTCATGCCGGGTTTTATTTTTCCCCTGTCGTGGAGATTCATCAGCCTGGCCGGATACAGCGATGCCATTCTTATTGCTTCATCGAGGTTTATACCAGTTTTTTCAACACAATTCCTTACAGCTGTAAGCATTGTAAGTGCCGATCCCGACAAGGTTCCGTCGGGAAGGGTGAACCTGTCTTTTCTCCTTATGTGCGGATTGGTGGGCTGCGAACTTTCCTCAACAGCATCAGAAACCAGGAAAAGGCGATCATTCATTATCTTCTTGGCAATGGAAACCATGGTGTAATCAACATGTATTCCGTCAGCAATGATGCTGGCCATAACATTGCCGTTCATGAAAGTTGCTCCGGGCAGGCCGGGGTCACGATGGTGCAGCTGCGACATGGCATTGAAAAGATGGGTGGTGGTCCGGATCCCCCACATAAACCCCCGGGTGGCCTCATTGTAGGTTGCATTGCTATGTCCTGCAGCCACAACCACATTATGCCCGTTCAGGCATTCAATTATCTCCCGGTCACACAGCTCCGGTGCCACTGTCATCATTCTTACCACACCCCCCAGATCCTTCATCAGCTGATCTATTTCGTCCCTGTCGGGTTTTTTGATGCAGCTCAGGAAATGAGCGCCGCGCCTTTTTATGTTAAGATATGGTCCCTCCAGGTGAAGTCCCAGCACGGAGGGAAGAGGATTATCCCTGATCACGGCAGCTGCCTCATTGTATACCGCGAAGGTGTTCGTGGGTATTGCTATCAGGAATCCGGTGGTTCCTGTCATTACGATGGAACCGGCAATGGTCCTGAGCGCCTCGGCAGTGGGAGTCTCCGAGAACAGGAAGCCGCCGCTGCCGGCAATCTGCAGATCGATCAGTCCGGGAGCAATATAATGCCCATGGCAGTCAATTATATTGATATCTGGTGGTAAATGAGAGGGCTCTTTTATTGCGATTATCCTGTCTCCTTCAATCAGGAGGGCCGCTCCTTCAATTGTCTCCTCTCCGGTAATAGTTACCGCATTTAAAAAAGCAGTAGTCATCAAAACTGAAATAAAGTGATCTTAATATCCTTTTGCAGCAGGAGTTTCAACTGTCTTCACATTCCATCCCGAAATCCTTAAAACCGGATTGTTATCTTTCAGTCCGGCCTGCGGACAAGTCACATTAACAACAGTGCTTTCCCCGGGTGCGAGGGAAAAATAATTACGCGACCAGAGTGAAGGAAGTACCTCTTCTCCGCCGGTAACGATCTGGCTTCTTATGAAAAAGGCCAGCCGGCTGCCAGGATTGCTAACTTCCACGGTCCATGAAATATCACTTCCGGTTTTCCTCTCATCAGTTATCCTGACATTTACGGGTGTTTCCTGCATCTCGCTCATCGGGCTGTAATTTTTATCGGGAGAGATCCAGTAAATGTTACTGGAAATAACTTTCCCCGATGCATCTTTAAGTGAAAGAACAATAAAAACAAGTTCCTTCATCTTTGCGAGCCGTTGTCCGACAGACGAGGTTTCTTTTACATCCGTCGGCCCGAGGCTTACTTTTTTCTCTTCATGGAAAAGCAGTTCCGATTTCATATTGTAAAGGTCAACGCATGAAACAAGACCCGGAGCGGGTTTATATGTCCGATTGAGCACGGTAACCCTGTTGTTTGCCAGATTGAGCTGAATATGGACCGGCTCGCAGGCATTCTGCATGAAATAATAACCTGCGTTTGTCTGCAGGTACCAGTCATACACCTGCCATACCACACTGGGGAATGCAGCATTCAGCTTCCAGAGCATTACACCGCCAATATCATTGAGTTTATGCCCGGCGGCCTCGAATATTCCCTGGTAGCCTATGGCATTCATAAGCTGCATCTTATTGCAAAAATCCTCCATCGACACGGGTTTTCCGTATCTTCTTATCATCTCATGATAATACAGGTCCCAGCGGCCATTGCCCGTTGCGGCATCGTGATATCCCCAGGTGTGGTTCAGGGGAAAAGGCAGTGTCCTGTCCCATACCAGATCCGGGATTATTTTATGCAGGATGTCATATGGAGGCATTGAAGGAATCCCGGTTTCATCCTTAAAGACCCAATCCTTTGCCTCAATTGCCTTTTTGTAGTATTCAGCGGGATCTTGCCATGTGTACGGTCCGCCGCTGTAAACTCCGCCCGCCTGGTTATCAGGCCAGGAGCCTTCCCATCCGTCAGGGATTTTGGCAAATCCCGACGAACTGGGAATAAAGGGCCTCGTTCCGTCGAGCCTGATGACACTGTTGCGCATAAAATCATAAAGCTCCTTTCTCGCATGCCCCTCATTGCCTCCGGTCCACACCAGGAGACTGGGATGGTTCCTGATCCGCAGGATGGTACTCTCAACATTTCTTTTGAATACATCGCTTTCCAATGGCCAGTCAGGCGAACCCTTGAATTCGCCCTGGGTATCACCCGTTATCCAGAAATCGGACCATACAAGCAATCCGTATCTGTCGGCTGCTTCAAAAAACTCGTCACGCGGGGTGACCCCTCCGCCCCATATCCTTACCAGGTTTATATTGGCATTGCGGCAAAGCCTCAGTTCATAGTCATACCGAAGGGAATCGCGGTTTACCATAAAATCAGGAACCCAGGCTCCTCCAGTCACATGGATCCTTCTGCCATTGACATAAAAATCACGGCGAAGGCTCCCTTTTACATCCACAGGTTTTGACGACACTGTTCTTATTCCGAAAAGGAAAGTGGTGTCATCAGATATTCCCGACTCATTTGAAAACTGCAGTCGTATCCTGTACAGGTTTGGCTTTCCGTATCCGTTCGGCCACCACAGTGCGGGGTTCTCAATCAGAAGTTCCCTGGTGTTACCGGGATCCAGTTCAACCTGGTTCCGTCCTCCCCCGCTTACCGTAATGCTTTTTGAGAACTGAACGGATCTTCCCGTGAAATTTTCCGGCGAGATCTTTACTGTCAGGTCGCCTCTTTCATTGTTGTTCCCATGATTGAACAGGGTCATACTGAGGGAGATGTGCGCAGCGGAGGTATCCTGTCCGTCAGCAAACCGGATATCGATCCGCGGATCGCCAATTGTTACATTGCCTGAAGTCCTGAGATAAACCGGCAGCCATATACCCATATTCCTGTCGCGTACGGGAGGCACCCAGTCCCACCCGACTGAACAGGCCATGGTTACATTTTTTCCGATATCACCGGTTGGCCCCCCGTTCAGATAAAAGTCGCCCAGAGCCTCAAGCTGTTCGGTATCAGGCAGTCCGGGGTAATCCAGCGGATAGATCTTCACCGCAAGTGCATTTTTTCCCCCGGCCCTGATCTGTTTGCTGACATCGAGGGAGTATTGGGCAAACATACCTGCCATTTCGGTTGAGTCTGCAATCTGCAGGCCATTTACCCACACTGCAGCCCGATAGTTAATACCTTTGAAAATTAACTGGAAACACCTTCCCTTGTCGGTTGCCGGAACATCAAACGTGGTCCTGTACCAATATGGCTTTTTCCAGGGATTTGGTTCATTCGGCAAATAACTGTATTGCTCCAGGTTGTATCTTTTATTGAACTCGTCCGACGCATCCGGGATCAGCATATTGTTCATCCCGTTATACGGATCGGGGTAAATCCCGTTTGCGACCAGTCCTGTAAGAACCGTTGAAGGAACCCTGACAGGGAACCAGTAAACAACGGACCGGTATTCAGGGACCGATAATTTGTCCCCGGTTTCGGTTATGACTGCCGACGATTGCAGTTCAAACCGTTCAAGCTTAACCTGTTTTACCTTTCCAGGCTGTGAATAAGCCTGGTAAGAGAAAAACAGCATCAGGCAGATCAGATAATTTACATTCCTTTTCATTATGATTTGATTTTGATTTCCGGAGCGATGGTTAAATATACTGATCAACGGATTATCAGGCTATTCCAGGGTTTTATTGATCAGCATCCATGCATCTGAATACTGGGGAAACATCAGCCATATCCGTCTGACCTCACTTCTTGCCTCGTTCTCATCATCTGTTGCCAGCACGGAAACCCTGTATAATCCTTCCTCGGTTTTAAGTATTTCCGGCCTGAATCCCTCCCTTTTTGCCTCTGATTGCCGGTTCCGTGCATTTGCCGGCTCACGGAAGCTTCCGACAATTACAAAATATTTTTCCCGGTTGATCTTATTGTCATCACCCGGTACAATCTTTTTTTCAATGCCCTGAACTTCCCTTTCTCCCTCAGCAGGCGCAACAGGTTTTTTCTCTTCAACGGGTGCAGAGGGCATCAGTGTTTTTCTGGCAGTGGTTCCCGGAATGTAATTTTCAGTGTTCCGGCTGTCACTGATCTGCCGGTTCTTTTTGGTGCCTGCGCACGATCCTGACAACAACAGTGTGATAATCAGAAAGGAAATCTTGATTCTCATTTTGGTACCATTTCGAATCTGCAGTAAAAATGCGAAAATTATTCGAGAAAAATCTGCGGCAATCCCTATTAATAAGCAATATCAAGAATCTGGAGAAAGCTTTTTTCATTAATCACCCTGTCGGCAACCAGGTTCAGGTAATTGTTGTTTGACCTGAAAGCTATCCCAATGCCGCTCTCCCTCACAAGGCAGATGTCATTTTCACTGTCGCCCACGGAAATGATATTCTTAGTGTCAATATTGTATTTTTCAGCCAGCTGAAAAAGCACGTTCGACTTGCAGAAATCATGATTGCATTTGCTGTGCCTGTTTCTCATGAATGCCGACGGGACCTTTACTTCTCCGGTTGCAATGCTCTGTGAAAATTCAAGTTCATTTGCAACGGAAAAATCCATCCTGAGTTTATTTTTAAGATGATTTGTGACGATATCGTAACTATCGCTGATTATGCCGCAGATATAACCTTTCTTTTTAAGCTCGCCGATAACATATTCCGCATCATCAATAATCTTGATTTTGTCGACCACGTCCAGTATCTCTGCAAAGGTTCTGTTCTTCAGAAGCCTTGCAATTGATTTTGTACGGGTGTAGGCATTGCTGTATTCGGTCACGATCCTGATCAGTTCATTCTCGAAATTGAATTCTTCGGCAGCCTTTGTTATAAAACTCCCTTCCAGGAGGGTATTATCCATGTCGAATATTATCATCTTTTCGAGTCCGATAAGGCTTTCCCTTATTGCATAATCCATCTGCGACCGGATGATACTAATGTTTTCGAGAGTCTCAAGGTTTTTTTCATCAACGTTATGAACCCGTTTAAGGATCGCCTTTGAAACCTCCCTCGACATTTTCCCCAGCTGCTCCCAGGTCTGCATCCTGTTCTCGATGTATCCGATATTCACTTCCATAATTCTTGCCCCGAGCAGATGCATGTCTAGCAGGATGCCGATATCTGCCCCATAATCATTTTCAATAATTATTTTTTCCATCCAGCTTTTACGACAGGCGATCATCCCGCTCAGCGGCTGCGAGAATTTGACCAGGTCAGGAAAAAGCAGGCTCAGCAATGGTTTTGCAACAAGTTCGGTGACCCTTCCTGCCTGGCGGGAAAAGCTTGATTTAACAAAATCAGCCTCGTCGTTTAACAAAGGTGCAGTTAAAAGTTCAATGACATTATCGGGATAACTAAGGATATCAGCATCCAGGAACACATTGATCTCATTTTTTGAAAGAAGCAAGCCGTCGCGCATCGACCCTCCCTTTCCCAATTTTGGACTGGTATAGATCTTTACCTTTGGCAGCCGGGCCTTTTTTATGGTATTGTCGCTTGACTTGTCATCGATTACAAGGATCTCGTCCACCAGGGATGACGCACTGACAAGACCGATAACATGTCCAATTGTCTTTTCCTCATTTAATGCCGGAATGATTACTGTAACCATTTTCTGGTATGCTAATTAGTTATTTTGTCTTTTTCTCCTAAGGCTATTTCAGGTATTTCTTAATATTGTAAAGCCTGTTCAATGCTTCAACGGGCGTAAGATTGTCGAGATCAAGATCAAGGATCTCATCCCTGATCTGTTTCAAAACAGGATCATCCAGCTGGAAAAAGCTTAACTGCATGCCCTCACGGTGATCGGCCAGCTGTGTGATCGGTTTTGTAAGTTCCTGTTTTTCATGACTTTGTTCCAGCTCCTTCAGTATCTCCCCGGCTCTGGTAACAACGCTTTTTGGCATGCCTGCCATCCGTGCAACATGTATCCCGAAACTATGCTCGCTGCCTCCTCGCCTCAGTTTCCTCAGAAAGATCACCTTGTTATTGAATTCCTTAATTGACACATTGTAGTTCCTCACCCTCATGAACGAATTTTCCATCTCATTAAGTTCATGATAATGTGTGGCAAACAGGGTTTTTGCCCTGAATCTGCTTTCATGAAGATATTCCACCATTGCCCATGCAATGGAAATCCCGTCATAAGTGCTTGTTCCCCGTCCTATTTCATCCAGGAGTACCAGGCTTCTGTCCGATAAATTATTGAGTATACTGGCTGTTTCATTCATCTCCACCATGAAAGTGGATTCTCCGAGGCTGATGTTGTCGGAAGCCCCCACCCTGGTGAAAATCTTGTCGACGATACCAATATTTGCCTCCCGTGCAGGGACAAAACAGCCTGTCTGCGCCATAAGCACTATCAACGCCGTCTGCCTGAGCAATGCCGACTTACCTGACATATTCGGGCCGGTAAGAATGATAATCTGCTGGTTATCAGTATCAAGACTAAGATCATTGGGAATATAGGGCTCCTCCGGAGGCAGTTGCCTCTCTATTACCGGATGTCTCCCGTCCCTGATGTCAAGCCGCTTTGAATCATCAATAACAGGACGAACATAATTATTATTGACGGAAACGCAGGCAAAGGAATAAAGGCAGTCAATTCGGGCAATGAGGCCGGCATTAACCTGAACCGGAGGTATATATTCGAGTATTGCCAGTACCAGATCGTTGAACAGCCTGGTTTCAAGACCCAGGATCTTCTCCTCGGCACCTAATATCTTGTTCTCATACTCCTTGAGTTCTTCGGTTATATACCGTTCCGCACTGACAAGAGTCTGTTTCCGTATCCAGTCAGGCGGCACCTTGTCCCTATGTGTGTTCCTGACCTCGATGTAATATCCGAAAACATTATTATAGCTTACCTTCAGGGAGGTTATTCCGGTCCTTTCACTTTCCCTCTGCTGAAAATCTGCCAGGAAATCCTTGCCGCTATAAAGGATCCTCCTGAGGTCATCAAGTTCTTCAGAGACTCCGCTGGCGATAACCTGACCTTTAAGGATCTGTACGGGAGGATCGGCGGTGAGTTCCCTATCGATCCGGTCGGCGACCGATCTGCAGGGATTAAGCTGATCCCCGAGTGTTGCCAGCGCCGGGCAATTACTCGTGATCAGAAGTTCCTTAAGCGGTTCGATGGCCCTCAGGGCCCGTTTCAGTTGCACCACTTCCCTCGGATTGATCTTTCCGACCGCCACCTTTGAAATCAGCCTTTCCAGATCGCCTATCTGCCTTACCAGTTCAGAAACCTCTTTCATCATTGAAGGATTGGCAACAAAAAAAGCTACAATATCAAGCCGGTCGTTAATCGGCTGGATATCCTTCAGCGGCAATGATATCCATCTCTTCAGGAGCCTGCCCCCCATTGGCGAAATCGTCCGGTCGACAATATCAATAAGAGTACTGGCGCCTTCATAAGGTGAGTGAAAGAGTTCAAGGTTGCGGATTGTGAATTTGTCGAGCCACACATACCTTCCCTCTTCAATTCTGGAGATACCTGTAATATGACCCAGCCGTGCATGCTGCGTGATATCGATATAGTGCAATATGGCACCGGCAGCAATTATACCGTAGGTGAGATTCTGTATGCCGAAGCCTTTTAAGGAACTTGTTTCGAATTGTTTAAGCAATCTGTCGTTGGCAGCTTCGGATGTAAAGATCCAGTCATCAAGCTTATAGGTGTAGAACCTGTTGCCAAATGCTTCCTGAAACAAATCGCCTTTCCTTTTCTCATAAAGAACCTCCTTTGGCTGAAAATTATTAAGCATCTGATCTATGTATTCCATGGTACCTTCAGATGCAAGGAACTCCCCGGTTGAAATATCCAGGAAGGCCACACCTGCAGCCTTACGGTCAATATGGACTGCAGCCAGAAAATTATTCTCCTTGTGGCTCAGGACATTCTCATTCAGTGAAACGCCGGGTGTGACAAGTTCGGTAATTCCCCGCTTTACTATCTTTTTTGCAAGTTTGGGATCTTCAAGCTGTTCGCAGATTGCAACCCGCTGGCCTGCCCTGACAAGCCGGGGCAGATAGGTATCCAGCGCATGATACGGAAACCCGGCAAGTTCGACGAACGATGCGGAGCCATTTGCCCTCCTGGTAAGGGTTATGCCGAGTATTTCCGATGCTTTTACGGCATCCTCGCCAAATGTCTCATAGAAATCCCCTACCCTGAAAAGGAGTATCGCGTCAGGATGTTTCGACTTGACATTGTAATACTGCTTCATCAGCGGTGTTTCAGCATACTTCTGTTCTTCGGGGTTGAACATCTAAAGCAGGGAAAATTAATATCATTGATGATGAACAAAGATAATTCATTTTTTTCAGGTGCTGAAGAATTACTGCCGGCTCCGGCAATTTATTGATTCTCCGGTGAAAGCCGTCCTGCTGTCAATGTGTTCAGTGTGCCTCAGAACTTCAGGTAAAAATCCCTGGTAAGGCTGACATATTCATCAGTATAGTGATGTCTCCTTCCGGTTTCGATTGTGAGAAACTGTTCCCGGGCTTTTCCCGTTTTCCTGCTCAATGTCAGTATCAGTCGTCTTATTGGGGCAGTTGGTACAGGCCTTATTTTAACGATATGATTGCAATAGAAACCATGCGTCTGTGCTTCGGCAATAAAAACATTTCCTTCAGGGTATGGAAGAATAAGCTGCAGCAACCCTTCTTCCTTCAATAGTCTGTCCGCTCCTTCAAGTAAATCCCTGTGCGACAGGCTGTCGTTGTGTCTTGTTATTGCCCTGACCGGATCAGGATTTCTCAGTGAATCAATAAAATAGGGAGGGTTGGTTACAATGAGATCGAATTTCTCACCTTCCGGTTCAAAATCCTGAAGGCGGCAGTTATGAACCTGTATTCTTCCGGCCCATCTGCTGTGCAATACATTTTCTGCTGCATCGGTGAAGGATCCCCTGTCAGGCTCAATTGCAACAATTTCAGCATCCGATCTCTGGGCAAGGATCAGGGCGATGAGCCCTGTTCCGGTTCCAACGTCAAGAATTTTCCTTCTGCCATTTACCTCTGCAAATGCACCCAGCAGCACTCCGTCGGTTCCTACCTTGAAGGCGGACCTTTCCTGATTTATTGTAAACTGCCTGAATGTAAAATAGTTATTGGACATTCTGAAGAAACTGGTATCTGAATGATATCAATATGTCAGCCAATATAATCAGTAATGATACGAATTTTAAAGACAGACCGGCATATTAATCACCGGCACTGGCAGCCGGCACGTATCTCCGGGAAATCGGGAACGGGAATACGGCAGTCAGTTATTGAAATAATCTGTCGTTTTTCCAGCCCCGTTTTTGATAAATAATTCCGGAATGATTATGTACATTTACCGGTATCCTTTTAAACACCCCGATGAATTACGGAACCAGGGAAATGAAAGGCCATCCGTATGATTTACGCGCGTAACTCTCAATCCATGAAAAGCAACCCTGAAGGAAACGATCCTGATATACCGGTCAGAGCCAGTTTACGGAATTATACAAAATTCCGGTCCGGAGAATTACCCGGAAAGAACATCCTTGCAATTTTCCGTAAGGCTAAATGTCAGGCTGCCGGAATACCGGGGATAAAAACAACCCGGGAAATGACCGGATCATACCTTACTACCAATGTCCAATAAATTATCCGGAAACCCGATCACGACAATACCGGAAACCGGAAATCGGCCCGCGTTCAGAAACTACCGATGGATCATAGTTGTTTTGTTGTTTTTTGCAACAACCATAAATTACATCGACCGTCAGATCATAGGTTTGCTCAAGCCCCTTCTCGATGTTGAGTTCAGCTGGACGGAGACCGACTTTGCGCGAATTGTGATGGCATTTACCGCAGCATATGCAATTGGCTTGCTTATTATAGGCCGGTTTATTGACAAAACAGGAACAAAAGCGGGTTACTCTGTAATAATCAGTCTATGGAGCATAGCAGGGATGCTTCATGCAGTTGCCAGGAGTGTCTTTCAGTTCGGGCTGGCCAGGTTTGCCCTGGGGCTCGGGGAATCGGGCAACTTTCCGGCCGGTGTAAAATCAATTGCTGAGTGGTTTCCCCGGAAGGAAAGGGGACTGGCCACCGGGATATTCAATTCCGGAACTGCCGTAGGCGTTGTGCTGGCCCTGGTTATCGTCCCATGGATCCTGCGGCATTTCAACTGGCACGGGGTATTCTGGATCACCGGGGCTCTGGGATTCGTATGGCTCATTTTCTGGTTGATCTATTACGATCATCCCGCAAAACAGAAACGGCTTTCTTCAGGCGAACTCAAACATATCATTGAGGGACAGGCAAATGAAGAACAACCGAAAGCGGGTTTAAAATGGCACAGACTTTTTGCCTTTCCACAGACCTGGGCTCTTATAACAGGGAAAGGGCTCATTGATCCGATATTCTGGTTTTTTCTTTTCTGGCTGCCCTCATATTTCTCTTCGGCATATGAACTTGATCTGAAAAGACCCAGTCTTGAACTCATCATTATTTACACTGCAACAACCGTCGGCAGCATCCTGGGAGGTTATATTTCATCCGTCCTGGTAAAAAAGGGATGGCCCGTGCTGAAAGCCAGGAAGGCTTCGCTCCTGGCCTTTGCCGTCATGGAGTTGTCCATACTGCTGGCACAATACACCACGGCCGCATGGATGGCAGTCGCGATCATAAGCCTTGCCGTTGCGGTTCACCAGGCCTGGGCAACAAATGTGTTTACAATGGCTTCTGACATGTTCCCCAGCGAAGCTGTCAGCTCGGTGGTTGGAATTGCAGGAATGGCAGGCGCTGTCGGAGGGATACTGTTTCCCATCCTTGTAGGTTATCTGCTCGACACCTACAAGGCTGCAGGCAATCTGACCGGAGGTTACAACCTTCTTTTCACAATCTGCGGGCTCACCTACCTTACCGCTTGGACCGTCATGCACCTCCTTACACGCAAACATGCATCAGTCAGTCTTGGTGAGCTTCGGTAATAAATTTTTAAATAATCCGGTACAATAAACTATGATATGTAAAAATCTTAATTTTGGAAGATGATCATGCCGGGTTCCCGGCAAAAAGAATACGCTGAGACGCCAAACGGAACGATCCATGCATAGTTCCGCCAACGGCGTAAAACAAAAAATAAAAACAAACCATGAAAACAACAATTCAGAAAATTCCATTAATTCTTGTAACCCTGATGTTTACCCTTCGGGTTTCAGCAGCTGGAGAAGCCCGTTTGCTGAGATTTCCCGATATAAATAACAACCTCATCGCCTTTGTTTATGCCGGCGATATATGGACCGTTGATTCCAGGGGCGGAGAGGCCCGCCGCCTTACATCCCATGCCGGAATGGAACTCTTTCCCAAAATATCCCCCGACGGTAAATGGATTGCATTCTCCGGTGAATACTCCGGGACGAGGCAGGTATATGTTATCCCCTCCGAAGGAGGATCGCCGCGTCAGCTCACCTGGTACAATCCGGTGGGCGTCATGCCTCCCAGGGGCGGGTGGGACAATGTGGTACTGGACTGGACTCCCGACAGCAGGCAGATACTTATCAGGGCCAACAGAACACCTTTTGGCGACAGGAACGGAAAATACTTCCTTGTCAGCCTCGACGGCGGCCTGGAAAAACCCCTCCAGATAGTTAACGGAGGATTCGGGGTGTTTTCACCAGATGCGTCGAAAATAGTCTTCACCCCCGTCGACCGTGAATTCCGGAACTGGAAAAGATACAAGGGAGGCAGGGCAAGTGACCTCTGGATATATGATCTTAAAACAGACAAATCGGAACAGATAACTGACTTCGAGGGGACAGACCAGCTTCCAACCTGGTATGGCGACAATATCTTTTTCGCTTCGGACAGGGACCTTAAACTGAACATCTGGAAGTACAACACACTGACCCGGCAGACAACCCAGGTGACAAAACACACTGAATTCGATGTAATGTGGCCCTCTGGAAACGGTGATCAGCTTGTTTACGAGAATGGAGGATTCATTTACAGGCTGAACCTGAATACGGGCCAGACAGAAAAGGTATCGGTAAGCATCAGTTACGACAATCCAAATCTTGTTCCTTATTACAGGAACGTACAGGAGAATATTCACAGTTTTGCAGTGTCGCCGACGGGAAAACGTGTTCTTTTCGATGCAAGAGGGGATATTTTCTCGGTTCCTGCGGAGAAAGGGACCACGGAGAATCTTACAATGACCCAGGGAATAAGAGAGGTTTACCCGGCCTGGTCGCCTGACGGAAAATATATTTCCTATTATTCCGACCAGACAGGGGAATATGAGCTGTATCTGCTCGAAAACAAGAAAGAAGCCAGGCCCCGTCAGCTGACATTCAATTCTTCGGCATGGAAATACCAGCCCGTATGGTCACCCGACAGCCGCTACCTGCTGTTTTCCGACAGGACGCTTAAGCTGAAGCTGATTGAAGCCGCCAGCGGAAAGATCACTGACATTGACCATGCCACCGCGAGTGAACTGAGAAATTATAACTTTTCACCCGACTCGCGCTGGATAACATATCAGAAGGAAGGACCAAACGATAAGCCTGCAGTGTGGGTGTATGAAATCCCAACGGGGCGCAGGCAGCAGGTCACCAGCGGCATTTTCTCCGATGACAGCCCGGTTTTCAGCCTTTGCGGGAACTACATATTTTTCGCCTCCAACCGCGACTTCAATCTTTCATTCTCCGATTATGACTTTGATTACATATACAACAAGGCAACCCGGTTATATGCCATTCCGCTTACAGGGAAAAGCCCCAGGATATTCAGGGACAAAAATGACACCGAACCAGTGAAGGAGACTGAAAAGGCGGGGACATCTTCACCGAAGCCAAAAACAGCAAAAGGCAAGTCAGCCGCTGCCGGAGCCGATACCACGGCCGGGAAGGAAATCAGGGTCGATATAGATTTTGACGGCATCAACGAAAGGATAACCCTGCTGCCCGGAGAAGCAGGGGATTACCGGATCGTTGGAGCTTCCGAAGACGGCCTTGTTTTCATCAACGACGGCCGTTTGATGAAATTCAATTTAAAGGAAGAAAAGAATGAGGAGATACTTGATAAGGTGATGACAGCATCTCTAACAGCTGACGGAAAAATGGCAGTATACCGTTCCGGAAAGGATTTCGGAATAATCAGGCTTACACCGGGCCAAAAGGCAGGCGCCGGAAAGATAAATCTTGACGGACTTGAGATGAAAATCGATCCCCGTAAGGAATGGGATCAGATCTATGCTGATGCCTGGCGGATCTACCGTGATTATTTCTACGTCGACAATCTGCACAACGTTGACTGGCCGGCGATTAAGGAACGTTACAGTGTCCTGCTGCCATATGTCGGTCATCGTGCCGATCTCGATTATATACTGAACGAAATGGTGGCAGAGAGCAACACCGGGCACTCCTATGTTGACTGGGGTGATTTTGAGAAGGTAAAGAGAATAGAGAATGGTCTGCTCGGGGCAGAGCTTACTGCTGATGAATCAGCCGGCCGCTACAGGATCTCAAGTATCTACAGCGGAGAGAACTGGAACCCGGCACGCCGTTCGCCCCTTACCGAGCAGGGTGTCGATGTCAGGGAAGGAGATTACCTGATTGCAATTGACGGCAGGGAAATTACAACTTCCGACAACCCCTATGCTTTTCTTGAGAACAAAGCAGGCAAGACAATTGAGATAATGGTCAACAGCAAACCTTCACCTGCGGGAGCCCGGACCTCAAGCGTGAAACCGGTGACCAGCGAGCTGGAACTCCTTTACTTCAACTGGGTGAATGAAAGAAGGGCCATGGTCGACAGGCTGTCAGGGGGAAGGATCGGATACATTCATGTACCCAATACATCATTTGAGGGAAACAGGGAACTGTTCCACGGCATTTACACCTATTTCGACAAGGAGGCCCTCATAATTGACGAACGCTACAACGGGGGCGGCTTTATTCCCGACCGTATGGCCGATCTTCTCGATCGTCACACCCTTGTCTACTGGCACCAGAACGGCCTGACACCAGGCAAGTCTCCAGCAGTGGCACACGATGGACCAAAGGTAATGCTGATTAACGGATACTCATCATCGGGAGGCGATGCGTTCCCCTACTTCTTCAAAAAACTCGGACTCGGGAAGCTTATCGGAACCCGCACATGGGGAGGACTGGTCGGGATCTCGGGCAATGCAAGATTTGTAGACGGCGGATACCTTTCAGTGCCGAGATTCGGCATCTTCGACAGCGACAAGGGCTGGATAATCGAGGGAATAGGTGTTAACCCCGATATCGAGGTGATGGACCGCCCCGAACAACTTGCAAAAGGCATTGATCCATGCATTGAAAAGGCAGTAGAGGTCCTGCTTCAGGAATTGAAGGACAGACCGGCGAAAAAAGTGGTTGCCCCGGCTCCTCCTGACAGGTCAAAATGGCATGAATAAACCAGCAAAGCCTGAGAAGACATTATAATCGCTGATAACCGCCGCCAAAGCCGGCAGTTAATCGGCAAGCGCATCCAACACCGCCAAAAATGATAATACAGTATGCATCCGATCTGCACCTGGAATTTCCGGAGAACAGGGAATTCCTGAAAAAGAGATCGCTTAAACCAAGGGGTGATGTATTGATCCTTGCGGGAGACATTGTCCCGTTCCGGCTGATGTACGATCATTCTGATTTTTTAGACTACCTGTCGGCACACTTTGATATAACATACTGGGTACCAGGAAACCATGAGTATTATCATTCCGATATATCAAAAAGAAGCGGCTCCGTAAATGAGAAAATAAGGGACAATGTGTTCATTGTGAACAACACAACGGTAAACAGGGGGAAAGTCTGCTTTTTATTCTCAACTCTCTGGACGAAGATAGGCCCCGGCCACCAGGTGGAATTGCGGAACAGGTATTCTGATTTCCGGGTGATAAAGAGCGGTGGAAGGCCGTACAGCATCAATCATTATAATCTCATGCATGAAAAATGCCTTTCATTCCTGAGTGATGAACTAAAAATCCAGAGACGCGGACCGGTGATTGTCGTTTCGCATCATGTGCCCACTTTCAGCAATTATCCGGAGGAGTATTACGGGGATCCCATGAATGAGGCATTTGCAGTGGAGCTGTCCGATCTTATCCTGTCCGGCCAGCCGGCATACTGGATCTACGGCCATCTGCACTCAAACAAGGGAGAGTTCAATATCGGCAAAACCATCCTGGCAACAAATCAGCTGGGTTATGTTTCATACCATGAGCAGGAAGGATTTGACCCCGGGAAAATTATTGTAATTTAGCCGGCCCGCTAAAGGAGCATAAAATGAACTTTCCACTGAAAGCCATCCGCTACCGGACTTTTATTGATCCCCTGCTGGCCGGTCTCAGGAATGAGGTGCTTCTCAAAATAAACAGCCGCGACCGGGTTCTTGAGATCGCCTGCGGAACCGGGATGCTTGCCATGGCAATGGCGTCAAAAGCATCACATGTAACGGCAACGGACCTTTCGGAGGAAAATATTGCCGCTGCTTCGCAGAGTGCCGGGAAAAACGGGATTGAAAACCTTGATTTCGGCGTGCTCGACGCTTCCGATCTTTCATGCTATTCGGGCCGGGAATTCGACGCCGCAGTGATATCTATGGCAATTCATCAGTTTGATCAGGAGCTCGCTGTAAAAATACTTTTGGAACTGAAAAATATCGCCTCCAGGATAATAATTGCCGATTACTCCCATCATATGCCCCGCGGCTGGGGAAGGAAGCTTGCCACTGCAATAGAATGGCTGGCCGGGGGAAATCATTACAGGAATTTCCGTAACTACATGGCTGCTGGCGGAATTCCGTATTTCGCAGCAAAGGCCGGCATTAAACCAGTAAGCAGATCAGTACGGGGACGAGGGATATTTCTTGTTACCGTGTGTAACTGATCTGTCAGATGTAAATATCACGTTTTATGCGAGGCTTCCGGGCAAAAGCAGTGATTCCCGGATAACCGGTGCAAACCTTGGTTAAGGGAGACATATTCCATTGCCCCGGCCTGTTTTGATGATTTATGGTTACCCCGGATCCGGAGCGTGAGCTCTGAAAGAGCGGATATATCTATAACCCCGGCTGGCGCCCGGGGCTATTCACATAGCGCCGCATTCGTGGCTTAAGCTGCGGCCTGATCTGTCCGGCCTGGCCATCACGCCTGTATTTAGCATTCTGCTATTTCGATTTAGAAGGAAATCTTCCAGTGTCAAAGCCTTTATATAAGACTTATGGTTTCCGGGACCACTGAAAGCAAGCTCTAAAAGAGCTATATATTAATAACCCCCGGCACCAGCCGGGGGATTAGTGACCCCACTGCCAATCAGCTCCGAAGGAGCGTGACATCAATATGAGTATGTCTCACCGGGGGTATCTTTACTTTTATTGTTGATGTGACTTTCTTTTGCATCTCCAAAAGAAAGTCACCAAAGAAAAAGAGCCCGGAAAAGACAACCGCTCCTGTTTTTCGCCGTTTGCGCGAGGGCCGTTTCCCGCTCCAAAAAACAGGTGCGGTTCGCACCTTTTCCGGTCTGCCTCCGCACTGCCGGATTCAGCTTGCTGCTATGATTATTTTGAAGGGTATCTTCCAGTGTCAAAGCCTTTATATAGGACTTATGGTTTCCGGGACCACTGAAAGCAAGCTCTGGAAGAGCTATATATTAATAACCCCCGGCACCAGCCGGGGGATTAGTGACCCCACTGCCAATCAGCTCCGAAGGAGCGTGACATCAATATGAGTATGTCTCACCGGGGGTATCTTTACTTTTATTGTTGATGTGACTTTCTTTTGCATCTCCAAAAGAAAGTCACCAAAGAAAAAGAGCCCGGAAAAGACAACCGCTCCTGTTTTTCGCCGTTTGCGCGAGGGCCGTTTCCCGCTCCAAAAAACAGGTGCGGTTCGCACCTTTTCCGGTCTGCCTCCGCACTGCCGGATTCAGCTTGCTGCTATGATTATTTTGAAGGGTATCTTCCAGTGTCAAAGCCTTTATATAGGACTTATGGTTTCCGGGACCACTGAAAGCAAGCTCTGGAAGAGCTATATATTAATAACCCCCGGCACCAGCCGGGGGATTAGTGACCCCACTGCCAATCAGCTCCGAAGGAGCGTTACATATATTTCAATTGCAGCATAGTTTGTCGGTGAAGCAACCTGGTTTTTGTACGGGAAATCCTTGCTTTTTTATTGTCACTTTCTTTTGACCCTCCAAAAGAAAGTCACCAAAGAGAATCATAAAAATATGTGAAAGGTGAAATCCTATGCATTGCAAAGCGTTAAGGAAGATATTCCTTATCACCGTTTTGCTTATTTGAATTGAGAATGAGTCTGCGGAATAAAAGTTACTTTAAAAAAGAGGGTTAGAAACGTAAAATTCCGTAAATTGAGAGTAGCTTTTTAATATTTCAGTTGAGGATACTGTAATGAAAGCCATTGGATTTTTTATATCAGCTGTTCTCTTTTTTAGTTTGGCACATACAGGCTGTAAAAAAGATAAAAAGGAATATCAGGAATACATAAGCTATACCCTGACGGTTAAAGTTGATAATGGTGCTGATGGGGGTCCAAAATCAGGGTCATATCAAAATCCGGCCGGAAGCATAGTCAATTATGGTTACAGAGTATTGGATGACTATACTGACATGGTTGTCATGCTTGGTACTGATACTGTTCCTTATGAAGGCAGTTTCATAATGGATGGAAATAAAACGCTGACGGTGACCACCAAACAGATGGTGCTGTGGAAATATCAGACAGAAAAGGCGGTATATTATTCAACTCCTGCAATCGGAGATGATGGAACGCTTTATTTTGGCACCGGGATGGGTGGAACAAGTGACGGAGCCTTTTTTGCCATTTCAGGAGATGGAACACTGAAATGGAGCTTTGCAGGTCAATATTCTTTTTTTTCACCGGTAATTGATGCATCAGGACACATTTATGTTCAGGATTTCGGATATAATTGCTATGCATTTTATCCTGACGGTAAATTGAAATGGAAATTACCAAATACTCTTTTCCCGCGTATGGTGGAAAATGTTGGCCAGCGCTGTCCTGCCATTTCCGCAGACGGTACGATTTATATATGTGCTGACGGCCTTTATGCGGTTTCTCCTACTACCAGGGAAATCCTGTGGCATTTCCCCGAGTCGCGGACCAAGTCGTCGCCTGCAATCGGGCCTGATAAAACCATTTATGTTGTGTTTCGTCAGGACAGGGTAAAGGCAATTAATCCTGACGGATCACTAAAATGGGAAAACAGGTTTGACAACCCGTGGGAAATGTCGTATGCTGCTCCTGCTGTTGACGACCGTGGTTTTGTCTATATTGCATCTGAAGCGTTTTACGAAGGGAAGGATTATTCTGCCTTGTATGCTTTCCGTCAGGATAATGGGGAAATTCAGTGGAGATATCCCGTAGGCCTGTTTGTAAGAGCTTCACCCGTAATCGGCACAAACCGTTCCGTATATATTGCTACCAAAGCAACAGAAACAGATATAGCCAGACTAATTTGTCTCTCCCCTGAAGGAGAGAAAAGATGGGAATTTGAAGTGGAAAATGTTCATGGTATGCCTGATGATATATATTCAACTCCGACCCTCGGGGCTGATGGCCTGATCTATTTCGGTGCAGAAACCGGATTTCTTTATGCTGTTCGTGCCTCAGACGGTGTCTTGGCCTGGAAATTTGATCTGAAAATGACGGTTAACTGGTCATCACCTGTTATTCTGAAAAACGGCACCCTTTATATCGGGGGAATGGGAGGTACAGATTATGAAGGTTATATGAAGGCGATAAAAACCGGCTGTCCGGGTTATGCTCCCTCACCATGGCCAAGGTTCAGGCATGATAATAAAAACAGCGGAGCTTCAGATTAGTTATTGCAATATTTTCAAAGTTGTGAATTGTTTTCAAAAAAGAGTTTTGACCTAAATAAAGTGATTTAACAAAAAAAAAGGTAACAAACGTCAAAATTTCCAGACGCGGGGGCTTGCCAACTTCTTACGATATGCCGCTGAAACGCTTCTGATTGCCCTTATATCAAACAAACTGTATCGCAGTATTTTACACAAACTTTTCGCCTGGCGCCTGAAGACAGAGAAATCCAATATTGTTTTTTCAGGCATCAACACCATGGATATGGACAACGACGACGCTAAGAAACGGGGGGTTGTGAGCCGACCTAAAGAGAAAGAAAGGGTTTCAACCTTTGCATGTCTTTTGGAGCACTTTCCTGATCGATGTTATTCTCCGGATTGCCTTCGCGCCGCCGGATTCAGATTGCTGCAATCCTGACATGCATTGCCTGAATGTAAGACTATCGAAGGTATATTAAGGAATATGCCTCAAAAAGGAGATCCTAGCTTTTTGGGGATTATTTTAAACGCGGGCTCAGAATTGATAACCCATGCGGAATCCTGCTGTAAAGTTAAAGAGAGAACGTATTCCGGCTTCGCTATTTATACTGTACATAATTACTTCATAATTGGGATCTATAGAATGTACTATTTCATCCATTGATGGATTGAATTGCAGGTTATGGTTTTCAGTTTTCCTCCGACGGAGTCCGAAGCCGCCATAACTTTCAATTACAATATGTTTTATAAATACCTGTTGCCAGCCAAAAACCAAATTTGCTCCCCACACATGCTTTAGAACTGAAAAGCTATCCGGAATACCTATATCGGGATCACTATCTTTGGTGTAGTATAATAAATCATTGAATGAATGCCTGATGCAGAAAGTGTTTATTCCCAGAAATAAACCCCGTTCATTGGTTCCTTTCTGATTATTCCAGTTCTTAACGTAATACCTGATCTCTGTTTTCAGTTTATATCCCTTTGATTTTACAAAAGATGTATCTGAATATTCATAAGATGTTTTCATAAATTTAATTCCAGCCTCAGAATATAATGCCAACCTTTTAGTTAACCTTAATTCAAAACCATGCTGGATGGTAGGAAAAGAATAATCGTCGAAGATACATAACGGTGAAATCAAACCTTTTATCTTAATATCCTGGGAATGTGTATATAAAGATAGAATTGAAAACAATGGAAAAAGAAGTTTCTTCATCTCGGCTGTTCCTTAGTTAATTTCTTTGTTTCATCCGGGTATCGAGGATTTTGCTATGAATTTATGTATTTATTTTTGCATGGTTTAAAGATCATCAGGAATAATAAGTATCAGATAGTTTTATTTTTTTTCGTATGAAATATATTATCAGGTATTTAACGAAGACCGGGCCTGAAAGCTTGTCTGTTTGCGGCTTCATGATCAATTATCATTGAATCAATTCATTGTGAATATATTAACACATCAGAACAGCTTTCTTATAAGCCACAGCAGCAGGGACAAAATCACACTGACCACTATCATTGTGGTAACTGGGAAATAAAACCTGATATTCTCCCTTTCAATCCTGATATCGCCGGGCAGATTGCCCAGCCAGTTCAGTTTATCTCCCAGGAACCAGATTATCAGTCCTGCAATGACCAGGACCACCCCTGCAATTACCAGAATTTTGCCTGTTTGGATCATACGCTATAAATCCCGGCACTTAAACCAATGAAAAACCTGCCGGCGGCATTGAATTATTTTAAACTACCACCCCAAATTTAGAATTTAAATTTAAATTAGTATTTCTGCTCTTCACTGAAAGGACAACCGGAAGATATCCATTTAGTCTGAAAACTGAATCCTTGCCGGCCCTGTCAGAAAAGCAGGTCCGGATGCTGTTTAATGAACTGATTGGCTGCCATTATGCCTGCATTCCGAAAAACGATCAACAACCAAATGACAACAAGATGAAAAACCTTATCACTTCACTGCTTGCTTTTGCACTCATGGCGGGATTGAATGCCCAGAACACCGACAGCATATGGATAGTGAACAATTACACCAAGATCGAGAGGATGATACCGATGCGCGACGGAGTGAAGCTGTTCACTTCTATATATATTCCCAGGGACATATCCGAAGATCATCCGGTACTTATGGAGAGGTCGCCCTATTCGTGTGCACCGTACGGAGAGGGTGCATGGAGGGATTTCTGGAACAGGTATCTGAAATATTACCTTTTTGAGGGTTACATCATGGTTAAGCAGGATGTCCGCGGACGCTGGATGAGTGAAGGGGAGTTTGCCGATATCAGGCCGTTCAATCCTCACAGGAAGGACAACAGCGACATTGATGAGTCGAGCGACACATACGATACAATAGAATGGCTTTTAAAGAATATTCCTCACAATAACGGGAAGGTGGGTGTTTTCGGAATTTCATATCCGGGTTTCTATTCCACGATGGCTGCAGCCAGTAATCATCCGGCACTTAAGGCCGTCAGTCCGCAGGCGCCTGTGACGAACTGGTTCATCGGCGATGATTTTCACCACAACGGAGCTTTTTTCCTGCTCGATGCATTCAGGTTTTATCCGGCCCTGGGAGCCGGTTTTGGCCTGCCCCGTCCGAAACCTTCAACAAAAGGGCCGGAAAACATCCGTCTGCCGTATCAGGATAATTACAGGTTTTTCCTTGAAACGGGTGCATTGCCTGCTTTTGCCAGGCTGGCAGGAGACAGCGTACCTTTCTGGAAGGAGCTTTATTCACATCCCGATTATGATGAGTGGTGGAAAGTCCGCGACGCAAGGAACGCCACAAAAAATCTCAACCCTGCAATGCTGTGGGTCGGCGGACATTTTGACGCGGAAGACAACTGGGGTGCCTGGAACTCTTACAAGGCAGCTGAAGAGAATAATCCCATGAAGGAATTCAACAGGATCGTAATGGGCCCCTGGGCACACGGGCAATGGTCGTGGCCTGACGGCTCATATCTGGGGAACATCGGTTTCGGGAGCAATACCTCCCAGTGGTACCAGCAGAATATTGAAATACCCTTTTTCAATTATTATCTCAAAGGTAAGGGATCGAAGCCTGAAATTGCTGAAGCCACCATCTTCATAACCGGCAGGAATGAGTGGAAGGAATTCGGCAGCTGGCCGCCCGCCGGAACTGTCAACACCGACCTGTTCCTGCAGCCGTCAGGGAGGCTCGGCTGGCAGCGGCCCGGATCAGGACCAGAGCACAGTGATTATGTCAGCGATCCGTCAAAGCCTGTGCCCTATACCGAGGACGTCCATTTTTTACGGACAATGGAATATATGACGGATGACCAGCGCTTTGCTTCAAGAAGGCCCGATGTTCTTGTGTTTAAGACGGATATCCTGGAAGAGGAGATCACGCTTACCGGAATGCTGACCGCCGATCTTTTTGTTTCCCTCTCATCAACTGATGCTGACTTTGTTGTGAAACTGATTGACGTTTTCCCTGACGATCCGGGACATCTCAGGACAGAGCCCTATTCCGTAAGAATGCCCTTTTCCAAATATCCTGGCGGAGGCTACGAAATGCTCGTTCACGGAGAGATATTCAGGGGCCGCTACCGCAACAGCTTTGAAAAACCTGCTCCTTTTGTACCCGGAAAAGTGGAGAGAGTGAAATTTGAAGTGGGCAACGTTGCCCATACCTTCAAGAAGGGGCACAGGATAATGATCCAGATCCAGAGCAGCTGGTTCCCCCTTGCTGACAGGAATCCACAGAAGTTTGTAAATATTTATGAAGCAAGGGAATCAGATTTTCAGAAAGCAACCATACAAATTTATCACAGTAAAAAGTACCCGGGAAAGATAATATTGCCCGTTCTGACACAATGATCAGTCGGCAGATCAACAGTGTTCCCTTGTCCATTCTGGAGGAGGCACCGGTTTACGGCGACGGGAACAATTCTCGAGGAAATATCAGGAGATGCTGATATACAGAATTATAGATATCTTTTTTGTTTTGTTCCATACCTGTCTTATAATCTTCAATCTGTCAGGCTGGTTATGGAAGAGAACCAGGAAGCTTAACCTGGTGTTTCTGCTTCTGACCGGAGGTTCGTGGCTGTTCCTTGGGATGCTGACGGGTACCCTTGGATATTGTCCCCTCACCGACTGGCATTTCAGGGTTCTTGAAAAGCTTGGGTACACTAACCTGCCGGCTTCATATATCAAGTATCTCTGCGACCGGCTGACCGGGATAGATTTCAATGCCATTTTGATTGGCCGGCTGACGTTTTATCTTTTCCTGGTCGCATTGATATTATCCCTTCTCCTTAACCTGAGAGATTTCCGAAAAAGTCCACCGGAAAAGTTAGCCGCTTCCGGCAAGGATAATTGCTGACCATGCGGCAAACTGGCAGGGAAATCACAGGACCAGGAAAGATCGGCAGCTCCGTTAAATGGCCTCAAGTGTTGAAGGCGGCTTTGAAGCTATGTTATAGGTAACGGACACAACCTCCGGTACATTCTCAAGGATCGAGGAAGCCAGTTCTTCCAGGGTTTCAAACGGCAGTTTTGTAGGACTTGCTGTTCTGGCGTCGACGCTGTCCCAGCAACGTATTTCTATCTGGTGTCCGAACTTACGTTTTCCTTCCCTCATTCCCGTAACCCGGTCGTTGTGGAGGATGGCCATATACTGGAAGGCACCTGTACCGGCAAGGATCCTTTCAACGACAGAAGTGGCCTTTTTTACAAGATCGAGCTTTTCAGCGGTAACTTCCCCGATGATCCGTGCCGCCAGAGCCGGTCCGGGGAAAGGTATCCTGTTGAACATCTCTTCCGGCAGTCCGAGGGCTTTTCCTGCAACCCGCACCCCATCCTTTCGCAGCCGGATCAATGGTTCAAGGATCTGGTATCCGAAAGTTTCTTCCGGATCGATCCCGAGCTGTGCAAAAACATTGTGCTGTCTTTTTATCCCGGCCACTGTTTCGTCAATATCCGTAAGGATGGTCCCCTGGAGAAGGAATTTTGCACCGCTTTCCCTGACGATGCGTCCAAAAACCTTTTTGTAGAAGGTCTGGGTAATGGCTTCACGTTTTTCCTCAGGGTCAGTTATGCCTTTAAGGGCATCAAGAAACTCTTTCCGGGCATCAACTATCTCAACTTTCACTCCCAGTTTGCTGAATATGTCTGCCACAAATTCAGCTTCGCCCTCACGCATAAGTCCGTTCTGGACAAAAACCGTCCGAAGCCTGTGGCCCAGGGCCCTGTGGCCCAGCAATGTCACAACTGAAGAATCAACTCCCCCCGAGAGGGCATTTATAGCGGTGCCCTGTCCTACTGCAGAAACAATTTCATTTACCCTTTCAGTTATGAAATTTTCAGCGTTCAGATCGTGAATTTTAATTTCGTTTGTCATTGTCTTAAATATATTCCGTAAACTTATAAAATTTCCGCTTTCACATTTTTCCCGCCACACAATTAATTGAGATAATGTTGAAGTTGGAAACTCTCCCCGATCAGATAACCCTCTGGCCATGACATGTAAGAGTGACGATATTGATCCCGGGAACTTGCTCCCGTAACATAACTCTCTGGCTATGACATGCAGGAACAGGGCGATATTAATACCGGTAACTCCCTCCCATAACATAACTCTCTGGCAGAGACATGCTCCGAAGGAGCATCCGTCAACCAAAGCCTTCTCAGAATGAGAAGAATAACAATAACCTCCGGTGAAACCGGAGGTACGGTCCACCCCTGACTGTTCAGCTCCGCAGGAGCTGGACAATACCAATGAGGGTGACTCATCTCCCCCCGGCCGATGTTTTTGTTAATAATACAACGAGATGTAAGCAAGATACTAAATTCCAGGGAAAATCCGGGTTTGTGTCGCCCCGTTCGGGGCTCAAAATCATTGGTGTGATCTTAACCCCCGGTTAACACCGGGGGTTATTAATATTCAGTCACTTACGTGACTCTTTTGTCCGGATGCTTCGCATCTGATCTTCACGGAAGCTCAAACTTCCCTTCAGAAGATACCTCTCTTGTACTGCCACCCGCCGGTATGAATAATATTGAAGTTGATAGCTTTCCCCCATAACATAACTCTCTGGCAAAGAAATGCTCCGAAGGAGCATCCTTCAACCAGAGCCTTCTCAGTATGAGAAGAACAACAATAACCTCCGGTAAAACCGGAGGTCCGGCCCCTCCCTGACTGTTCAGCTCCGCAGGAGCTGGACAATACCAATGATGGTAACTCACCTACCACCCGGCCGATGTTTTTGTTAATAATACAACGAGACGAAAGCAAGATACTAAATTCCAGGGAAAATCCGGGTTTGTGTCGCCCCGTTCGGGGCTCAAAATCATTGGTGTGACTTTAACCCCTGGTTAACACCGGAGATTATTAATATTCAGTCACTTACGTGACTCTTTTGTCCGGATGCTTCGCATCTGATCTTCACGGAAGCTCATACTTCCCTTTAGAAGGTAGCTCTCTTGTACTGCCATCCACCGGTATGAATAATATTGAAGTTAATAACTTTCTCCCGTAATATAACTCTCTGGCAGAGACATGCTCCGAAGGAGCATCCATAAACTCGATCCTTCTCAGGATGAGAAGGATAACAATAATCTCCGGTGAAACCGGAGGTCCGGCATCCCCCCCTGACTGTTCAGCTCCGCAGGAGCTGGACTCTTACGGAAAATATTGTTCGTCAATCTTAATCCCGGCTATTTGTATAAGACTCCTGTATTCATCTTCAAATGATTTCTTTTTGTGATGTTCATGTTGATTCCTGATATACTCAACCAGATAACCCAAATCATAATATGAACAGGTGAACGATCCATACCCTTCGGCCCATCCGTCAAACAAAGGAAAAATCCCTTTCTCTTTCACCCATTTTGATGTTGATGCTTTTAACTCCCTCATAAAATCCGCCAAAGCAACAGAGGGATGAAGATCAGTCAGAATATGAAGATGGTTTTCGGTACCATTTACAATGTACAGGTGACTGTTTTTGTTTCTGATTATCCCGGATATATAGGAGTACAGCTGCTCCGAGTGATCCCGGACGAGGGAAGGAATACTGTGCTTTGTCCTGAAAACAAGATGGTACAGCAATTGCCGATAGCTTGACATGGCATTGATGTTTTTGTTAATAATACAACGAGACGAAAGCAAGATACTAAATTCCAGGGAAAATCCTCGTCTGTGTCGCCCCGTTCGGGGCTCAAAATCATTGGTGTGACTTTAACCCCCGGTTAACACCGGGGGTTATTAATATTCAGTCACCTACGTGACTCTCTTGTCCGGATGCTTCGCATCTGACCTTCGCGGAAGCTGATACTTCCCTTCAGAAGATACCTCTCTTCTACTGCCATCCACCGGTATGAATAATATTGAAGTTGATAGCTTTCCCCCGTAACATAACTCTCTGGCAAAGAGATGCTCCGAAGGAGCATCCGTCAACCGGTTTATTAAACGGAGAGCCGGAGGTTTGGCATACATTGGCAAAGTGAAAGGGATCCTGTGTTTTTCAAATGTCGGTTAACCCGCTGAGGAGGATGAGCTGCATCCTTTTCCGTTCAGGCATCATTTACAATGAGCCCGTCCTTAATCTGCAGTATCCTGTCCGACATGCCGGCAAGCTGCCTGTCATGAGTTACAATGATTATTGTCTGTCCGAATGAGTCCCTGAGCCTGAAAAACAGTTTATGCAGCTCATTCTTGTTCTCGGAATCGAGATTCCCCGAGGGTTCATCGGCAAGGATAACTGCCGGGCTGTTAATAAGGGCCCTTGCAACGGCTACCCGCTGCTGTTCGCCGCCACTCAGTTCGGAGGGTTTGTGCCCTGCCCTTTCCGACAGGTTAAGGAAACCCAGTATCTCGAGCGCACGCGATTCAGCTGCAGCCCTGCCTTTTCCGGCAATATAGGCGGGGATACAGACATTTTCAAGTGCAGTGAATTCCGGCAGGAGCTGATGAAACTGAAAAACAAATCCAATGTTGGTATTCCTGAATGCAGCCAGGGCTTTTCCTTTTAAACGATTGGTGTCGGTGCCGTTGTAAAACACCATTCCCGAATCCGGACGGTCAAGGGTACCTATTATCTGAAGAAGAGTTGTTTTTCCTGCTCCGCTTGCCCCGACAATGGAAACCACTTCCCTATCCCTGATCTCTATGTCGATCCCCTTAAGAACCTTAAGTTCACCGTATGATTTTGTTATACCCGAGGTTCTGATCATTTTGTAGATGTGGGATGATTTTGCAAATCAGGACCGGTTAGCTGAATTCATGAATGTATCTTTTCCGAAATACTAATCCGTATATGTGTCGGTATATGGATTGGTGCTTTGATCTGTCGTCTCCTGGTTTGTGGTTTCCGATTCGCCTTTCAGGTCTTTTTCAAGATTTTCCCTGACCTCATTCACGTCTTTTTCTATACTGCTTTTAATTTCGTTCACATCGTTGCTGAGGTCACTGGTAAATTCATTAACTTCCTTGTTTATATTGTCTTTCACCTCATTTACATCCCGTGTGATGCTGTCCGACATTTCTGTGACATCCCTGGTTATGGAACCGGCAACTTCATTTATATCCCTTCTCAGATCGGCTGTACTTGATTCAAATTCTCTCCTGATTTCATCGGTGGCTTTCCTGAAATCACGCATCCCTTTCGAAAGGGTCCGCGCTATTTCAGGCAGCTTGTCTGCACCAAAAAGAAGAAGGGCAACAACAATAATAACAAATATCTCCTGACCGCTCATCTGCCATTCTCTTCTTTAAATTCAACGATTACGGCAAAAGTAGGAAAAATATCATGTTTTTCAGAATTTAATTCCCTTTTTCCGGGTCGTATCGTATACGATGGAGGAAGCAATGAATATTGAAGAATATGTTCCCACAATTATACCAACCAGCATTGCAAAAAGGAATCCCCTGATGGTTGCTCCGGCAAAGAAGAACATAACGATCAGAACCAGTATTGAAGTCATGCCTGTATTGATGGTACGGCTCAATGTATCATTCATTGCGAGGTTGATAACCTCTTTCACAGGCCGTTTCCGGTATAGCGGAAGGAACTCCCTCAGCCTGTCGAAAACAACAACGGTATCGTTAACCGAGTAACCAACGATCGTAAGGATCGCGGCAATGAATGACTGGTCGATTTCCATCGAGAACGGCATGATTCCCCAGAAGAGCGAATAAAGGCCTATAACTATTACGGAATCGTGGGCAAGGGCCACAACTGCGCCTAACCCGTACTGCCAGTTTTTGAACCTCAGTAAGATATAAAAGAACATAATAACCAGTGACAGTCCGACAGCCCATACAGCCCTTCTCTTGGTATCTGATGCAATTGTCGGTCCGATCGTTTCAGAGCTGACCCGGTATTTGGATAGAAACTCCTCTTTGGTCACACCAGCCGGTACCATATCTTTAAGTCCTTCGTAAAGCGCTGTTTCAATCTCGTCGTCGACATTTGATTCTGTAATCTTGTATTTAGTCGTGATCCTAACCTGATTTTCACTTCCGAAAGTAACTACCTGCGGGGGTTCATTAAAAGGTTCTTCAAGGCGGCTGGCCACATCCGCGGTCTTTACCGGTTCGTCGAAACGAACTACAAAAGTCCTGCCTCCTGAAAAATCTATGCCTGCATTAAGTCCTCTTGTGAAAAATGATATTATCATTATAATGGTAACGGATATTGAGGCTATGTAGAAGATTTTCCTGAGCCCAAGGAAATCGATCCGGGTATCCTTGAGAAAATTTGCGGTCAGCCTGATAGAAAATGACAGGTTTGTATTTTTCTTGAGAAGGCGCTCATAAATCAGCCGTGTGATATAGATTGAGCAGAACAATGAGGTAAAGATACCTATTACCAGTGTTGTGGCAAATCCTTTGATGGGACCTGTTCCGAAAACGTACAATACAATACCTGTAAGCAGTGTTGTGATATTCGAGTCGAGAATAGCTGACATGGCGCCTTTGTATCCGTCGGCAATTGCCAGTTTTATCCCTTTCCCCTTTCTCAGTTCCTCGCGGACCCTTTCATAAATCAGGATATTTGCATCGACTGACATTCCCATTGTAAGAATTATCCCTGCAATACCCGGGAGTGTAATAATTGCACCAAGAGAAGCTGACACACCAAGGAGGAGGAATATGTTCCCGGCGAGGGCAACGTCGGCGATGGCACCGGCGCTCTTGCTGTAGTAGAATATCATGTACCCGAGAACGATAATGAAGGATATTATGAATGATATCAGTCCTGCGTTGATTGCTTCCTTTCCCAGGGTCGGACCAATTATGGTATCGGAGACGATCCTTGCCGGTGCCGGCATTTTCCCTGATTTAAGGATGTTTGCCAGGTCATTGGCTTCCTCAATGGTAAAATCGCCCGTTATTTCAGTGTTGCCGCCGGTGATTTCATTCTGCACCCTTGGATATGATCTCACATAGCCATCCAGGACCACCGCGATGCAGCGGCCGATATTTTCCCGTGTCATTCTTGCCCAGGTCTTGGCGCCTTCTGCATTCATTGAAAAATCCACCTTAACCTCTGATCCCGTAATACCTGATGAAGGTCTTGCCGAAGTAATTACATCGCCACTGAGTGGCGGTCTGCCATCGCGGGTTGTCACCTTGATGGCGTGCAGTTCATACATTGAATGCTTTGGATCGTACTTGTAGGGATTCTGGCTCCATACCAGCTTGAGGTCGCGAGGGAAGAGGGCTCTGATCTGATTCATTTTAAGGTACCTGTTAACCTTTGCCGTATCAATCCCGTAAGCCAGTCCAACCATACATGAAGGTAATGGCTGGCCCTGTTCGTTCACTCTCGGACTCAGGATCCCAAACAGAGGATTCTGAAGATTGAATTCCTCCCTGGTTGCAGGGGTTACTGTTGCAGTATCCTCCTTAATAAGGTCAAGCAGCGATTGTTCCCCGCCTGTTGTATCAGCTACAGGTTTTGCCGGGGAAGTTACCGGAACACTATCCTTTTTTGCGGTATTGGCTTGAATCTCTCTCAGAAGAGTATTTGCCTGCGAAAGATATCCAATGATCTCACTGTTCTCATATGTCTCCCAGAACTCCAGGTTTGCCGTTCCCTGGAGCAGTTCCCGCACCCTTGCCGGATCATCCTGCCCGGGCAGCTCAATCAGTATGCGTCCCTTGGTTGAAAGCTGGGTAATGTTGGGCTGTACCACACCAAACCTGTCGATCCTGGTACTCAGGATGTTGAACGCGTTTTTCATAGCGTCTGATATTTCAGCGTCAAGCACCCTCAGAACATCAGCATTTGTCGAATTGAAATTGATTTTATCCCTCATTCCAACCGTGCTGAATATTGCAGCAAGCTTTGCGTCGGGATCTATTTCCTCAAATGCCCTTCCGAACAGAGTGAGAAAATCAATCTGGCTTTGCCTCTGATATTCGGCTTTTGCCCTGACCAGGGCATCGTTGAAAGTCTTGTCGGTTGAATAGTTTGCAAGGCCTCTGAGGATATCCTCCACTGAAACTTCCAGTATTACGTTCATTCCACCCTTGAGGTCAAGCCCGAGGTTCATTTCTTTCTTCTGCACCTCCTTGAAGGTATATCCGAAATAGTTCCAGTCTTCTTTGGGCAGAGACGAAAGGGAATCCAGATAAGCTGATTGCTTTACCAGATCTCCCTTTGCATATGCCTTTGCATCATTTCTGACTTTATAGGTAGCAAAGGTGAAAGAGAGCTGGTAAACACATACCAAAGCCAGTGCAATTGCCAGGATCGTGATAGCTGTTTTATTTTGCATTTCTGTCTTTTTTGTATTTTATCGATGATTTTCCAAGTCCGACCGATTGAGGCGCAAATATATAATTTTTTAAGATAAATCCGCAGACCGGATATTAAAAGAAAAGATTCAAATAAGACGGTTGTTAAAAATTCTTTAACCGCTATGTGAACATATGTTATAACCCGTTCATCAGGCCGGGCCGATGTTTTTGCATCCCGGGCGGGTGCGGCATTAATCTTGTGATATCTGCGGTTACAGATCCCGGCTTTTTAAGCATTCCCTGTGAACCAGATGAAAAAGGAATTTTATTCAATCAGTTTATCGTAATCAGTTTCAAGCGGTTTTCTGTTAAGAAAGTCATACAATGCGAGGTTTCTTAAATTGTAGAAATAGTTCCAGTAATTCTGCAACGCCTGAACATATGCCCTTTTGTTCTGGTCCTTCTTTGTATCGGCATTATTCAGTTCGAGGATCTGTATTTTTCCGATAAGGAATCTCTGTTTGGTAACTTCGAACATTTTCATGGCAACTGTATCGCTTTTGGCAGCAACGGCCACCTGGCTCGACTGGAGATTAAACTGTTCCACATCAAGCAGGAGGTTTTGTTCAAAATCGATGATGGCCTGCTGCGACTGAACTTTCGCCAGCTCAAGGCTGGATTTTGCCATCCTGTAGCGGCCCCGGCCCAGGCCCCAGTCGAGTATCGGCAGAGTGAAACCTATCCTGGCTGTCTGCTGCTTTGCGGTATTATGATAAGCCATCAGAAAATCAGGGTCCTGATCACGGATACCGTAAGAAGCGATCAGGCTTGCATTGAATCCCCTCTCTCCTTTTGCCTGTGCCAGGTTGCTTTCGGCAGTCAGCACCGCAAGCTCCTGGGTTATCATTTCCGGATTATTTGCAAGTGCCAGGTCCAGAACCTCTTGCGGACTGATCTGCAGGGAAGGAACCTCAGAAGGCAATATCAGCTCAAGCCTTACATTCTCATTGAATCCGAGGAATGATCTAAGCCTGATTTCCCTGTCCCTGAGATTCATGGCCGCTTCCTGCCTGGATGTTTCGGTATTGAGCCAGGTAAGTTCCATCTGAAGCAGTTCATCTTCCGAAATGGTACCCAGCTGATATCTTCCCTTGGCTATCCGGTAAAGTGTGTCGGCATTGGAGTAGTTCATTTCAGCAATCTCCTTGTTTATCTGCGCAAGTGCAAGTGAGAAGAAAAAATTGACGGCAGCTATATGAACGTTCTCAATATTTGAAAGGAAGGTCTTTCTTGCAGCTTCGTACCTCAGGGGTTCCGTCCTTTTTTTCCACTTGAGGTCGTTGTATCTGAACAACGGCTGGTTCAGACCGATGCTTAACGGAACGGTTATATACTTCCTTGTCTCGTTTTCAAAATCATTGTAAAGGGTAAGATCGGAATTGAGATAAATGGTACCTCCTGTCAATCCTATATTCTGTGAAAGTGAAAGGGATCCGAAATTACTAAGGGTATTGGTGGATTTATAGTCCCAGGTTTCGGTATTGGAGTTCCATACCCTTTCATACGCGGTACTGTAATTGGGTGTGGTTCCGGTCAGGGTGAGTGATGGCCTGTACTGGGCAACGAAGGTCCTGTATTGCCAGTAACTGGCCCTGAGCCGGTGTTTGGCCATAAGAGCCTGGGTGGATTGTTCTTCGGAAAGTTTGATGACATCCTCAAGGGTCAGCCTGTGCAGTTCCTGCGCCATGGATCGCGGAGCAGGGGAAAGAAAATAAAATGCTGCCAGGAAAAAAAACACTTTTTTCATTATCAATACATTATTCATATCTCAACGATTCGATGGGATCCCTTTCAGATGCTCTCTTTGCAGGTGAGTACCCGAATATGACCCCGACGGCAGCCGATACGCCAAAAGCAATAAATACGGAGAAAAATGAAACCAGGGTCATTATTCCCGCGATTTCCTCAATCAGCTTGGCCATTATAACTCCCAGGAAAATACCGACAAATCCGCCTGAAATACTTATCAGAACAGCTTCGGAAAGGAATTGAACGACAATGTCCATCTTCTTTGCACCAATGGCCATCCTGGTCCCTATTTCCTTTATTCTCTCCATGACGGAAGCAAACATTATGTTCATGATTCCTATGCCCCCCACAATAAGCGATATGCTGGCAATGGCTCCCAGAACTATATTGAATATATCCTTGGTCCTCTGCTGCTGTTTCAGAAGCAACTCCGGGACTGTAATCTCGAAATCCTTGACGCCCGAATGCCGTCGGGTGAACATACGGCTCAGGATTTCTGTGGTAGGAGTGATCTCTTCGGTCTCATTCACCTGGACTACTATCCTGTCGAGCTGGTTATAGTTGGTTTCCCCGCTTAATCCGGCATCTGAACTGCTTGAAACGCCGAACATTCGCCCGGGTCCGCCAAACATCATCATCGGATTGGTACTTGCCGCGGATACCAGTTTTGTGTTCACAAGGGCCCTGTTCTGAAACCTCAGCAGCATGGTTTCGATCGGGATGTAAATATTATCGTTGTACACATTCACTCCCTTTTCCTCGAAACCCGTGAGGCTCACGTTTGTCTTCTGCAATACCCCTATTACTTTCAGCCAGATCCCGTTAAACTTAATATACTGGTCAATGGGATTTAATTTACTGAAAAATTTAGCCCTGATATTGGCCCCGATAATACAGACCTGGAGGCCGTTCCTGGCCTGGAAATCGTTGAAAAAGGCACCCTCTATGAGCGGAAGATTGTAGAGTTCAAAATAGTCATTTGATACCCCCACAAGCTTTGCAGTATATTTCACACCGTTCATCATTGCCGTTGCACTGAACGATACTTCAGGGCTTATTCTTTTAACCGAGGGTATGGTTTCCCTGATGGTCTCGACATCCATCATGCTCAGTCCCCGTGAGAATTTATTCTGCTGCTTTTCACCGTTTTCTTCGGAAGAGGATGTTTTTTCCTGGATGATTGGATTAATCAGGATATTATTTACTCCAACCATTTTCATCTGCTCCATTATTTCCTGCTTTGCTCCTTTCCCTATTGCGAGCATTGCTATGACGGCAGCAACGCCGAAGATAATGCCCAGGGCGGTAAGCATCGACTTAAGCTTGTTTGATACAATCGACTCCACGGCTATTTCGATATCGTGGAAATATCTGAAAAAGAATTTAAACATGCCCTTAAGGTTTTACGACATTTTTAATTTGGATTCCTGCTCCCTGCAGGGCTATTCTGACCCGGTCCCACAGGCCGCTCCGGAAGATTCCTTTGACTTGCCGTCGGGTTCATTCCCGGCTGCTGTTGTGATCCGGCCCGGTTCTGTGGATTTCCTGCAGGCCCGCCATTCCCTGTTCTGCCGTTCTGACCCGGCTGGAAATTGCCCCTCAGATTCTGCATCATTTCCGGGCTCATCGGACCACCTGGCTGAGGCATCATTTTCTGCCTGCTTTTTGCGGCCTCCTGCCTGATCCTTTCCTCTTCCTCCCTTTTGGCCTTTGCTCTTTCCCTGTTAACAGCGATGAGATTCCCGCCCGTTAGCCTGAAACCCTCCGGTTTCGCCGGCGTGCTCAGATACAATACGTCACCCTCTTTCAGGCCCTGTTCCACAATCACATTGTTCTCATTGGATTCTCCAAGAAGAACTATCTGCCTGTTCCCGTTCTTCATATATACAAACGGGATACTGTCAGTACCTGCCTGAACACTTTCAAGGGGAATGTAAACCACATCATCAATGGTCTTGGTAATTATCTTGTTCCCTGTTGTCATCGAGGGTCTCAGGATAGGATCCGTACCGTCAACCTTTATCTGAACTTCAAACACCTTGGCATCGGTATTTGGCAGCTGCTCCCCGATATTTGCCACACTTATGACCGACCCCGTATAAGACTTTTCGGGAAATGCATCTACCATCAGTTCAACTTTCTGACCCGGTTTTACCTTGCTTACATCTATTTCATTTACATACGTTTTTGAGATCATTGTTGACATGTCGGGAAGAGTGGCAACAACATTATCCCAGGGGGAAATGGAAGAACCTATCTTTCTCTTGTTGTTCATCCTGTCCCTTTTGTAAATGACCATCCCATCAGAAGGTGCAGTAATCACAAACTTGGCAAGTATTGTTTCAAAGTCATTCACTCTCTGCTGCTGGTCAGAGAGATTTTTTCTGATGGTCCTCATTTCTGTTTTTGCCTGTTCGACCTTGAGACCATAGGTTTTAATTGTCTGGTCCAAAGAGCGCTGGGCCCTGTCAAGAGCTATTTCAGCCTGCCTGATGGTTGTCGGCGGTTCGTATTTGGATTCCTGGAGTGTTATCTGCGCCTCCTCAACGGAATACCTGAGATTCTTTATATTATCCCGTAACCCGCTCAGCGTGACAGCAGTATCAAGCATTTTCACCTCGAGGTTATCTTCCGCCTGGATCAGTTTCTCCCTCTCATCCTTAAGGGAATTATCGAACTGGGTTCTGTCTAGGGTGGCAATATAATCTCCCTGTTTCACCTCGGTCCCCTCGGGAACCATATCAGTGATCTTGATGTCCATGGCCCTCAGGCTCCTGCTCTGCCTGAAGTCAGGACCCATAATGTCTTCTGAATTCTCTGCTTCCAGTTCTCCCGTTGTTGAAACAATGATATCAAACTGACCTCTCTTTGCTTCGACATAGAGATTTGCCACTTCTTTCCTTTTGGTTATTCTTCCTATTACAATCATTATGATTATAGCAAGAACTACAACGATACCCGTAATAATAATTGTTCTTTTCATCCGAATTATGCTGATTTAAATTTTCCTATTGTCATTATGAACCGGCAAAATTACCTAAACCAATTCACCCGGCCGACATTTTAACAACATTTAATAAATCAATGTTCAACGTCTTGCGACTAAAAGACATTTTAAGCCGGTCATTTATTCCACGGAACCAAAGAATAAGATTTTATATTATGATTTTTTAACAATATCAATTATCTCCTCAGCAAGACCATCAGCCTCTTCAAGGGACCTTCCCTCGGCATAAATCCTTATGACAGGTTCGGTATTTGATTTGCGTACCTGCACCCATCCTTCATGATGTTCAATCCGAAGGCCGTCTCTTTCGTCAATCTGGTGTCCGCGGAATTTTTCCCGGACCCTGTCAAGTATCATAGTGAAATCAGTTCCGCCGGGGAGGTCAATTTTCCTTTTGGTAATTACATAATCGGGATACAAACGCCTCAGTTCACTGACTTTCATCCCGCTCCGGGCCAGATGGGTTAGGAAAAGAGCGATTCCCGCCAGGGCATCCCTGCCATAATGCAGTTCGGGATAAATGACCCCTCCGTTACCCTCTCCGCCTATCACGGCTCCCCTTTTTATCATTTCCTCAACAACATTAATCTCGCCAACCGCAGCTGAATAATACCGGTATCCGTATTTTTCGGTTACATCCTTCAAAGCCCTTGTTGAAGAAAGATTGGATACAGTATTTCCCGGACTGTGTTTAAGGACATAGTCCGATACTGCAACCAGTGTATATTCTTCTCCGAACATTGAACCATCCTCGCAAATTATTGCCAGCCTGTCAACGTCGGGGTCAACGACGAAGCCAAGGTCAGCCTTTCCCCCGGCTGTCAGTTCCGAGATGTCTTTAAGGTTGTGCGGGAGAGGTTCCGGATTATGCGCAAAGAAACCGTCAGCTTTTGTGTTCAGTTCCAGGATCTTTTTCACGCCCAGGGCTTTCAGGAGATCCGGTACAATAATGCCGCCGACCGAATTGATGCAGTCAATCGCAACCGTGAAGTCTGCTTTTCCTATGATTTCAGGATCAACAAGCTCAAGTGCCAGGATCATTTCAATATGTTTCCTGTTCCATGTATCATCCTGAACAACAGTACCTGTATCATCGATTGCCGAAAAACTGAAGTCCTCACCGGCAGCAATATCCAATACTTCGTTTCCGTCATCAGCAGAAAGGAAGATCCCGTTTCCGTCAAGCAGCTTGAGCGCGTTCCATTCGGCCGGGTTATGACTGGCCGTTACAATTATCCCGCCGTCTGATTTTGTCCCTGTTACGGCAAGCTCGACGGTAGGTGTGGCTGCAAGTCCCAGATCGATGATATCGATACCGAGACTCCTCAGGGTATTAATAACAAGACTGCTTACTATCGGGCCCGAACGCCGGGCATCCCGTCCGACAACAACCCTGAGGCGACGGCCTTCATTGCGCCGTATCAGCCATGTGCCATATGCTGCAGAAAATTTCACAACATCAGGAGGCGTGAGTCCTTCACCCGGTTTGCCTCCTATGGTTCCCCTAATTCCGGAAATAGATTTTATCAGCGCCATATTGTATTGAATTTAAGACTGCAAAGGTGCAAAAAAAATCCTAATGAATTCCCCGTATTCAATCATTGATTAAAGTTTAATGAAGATCGGACAAAATGGTATGATACTGAAAAGCACCCGGCAGAACAGTGTATCCCTAAAACAATGATCATAACTAAGTGCATGGCATTTAACAGACTTTAAAACATCTAATACGCAGGAATTCGCAGCTTAGGTTTTTTAATCGTATCTTTGCCGCCACAGAAAATTCAATGTAATGGGTTACATTCAGCCCGGGAAGAAAGACAATTCAGGGAAAAGGTTACGTGATTCAGCGGCTTCACAAAAGGGAGTTGTTCTGATCAGGCTTAACAGATTCATTGCCAACAGCGGTGTCTGTTCCAGGAGGGAAGCTGATTCCCTGATCAGGGGGGGACACATAACGATCAACGGCAAGGTTGTTACCGACATGGGTGTAAAGGTTTCAGTGCATGACATTATAAAGTACAAAGGCAAAAGGCTCTCATCGGAGAAAAAGGTTTATATCCTTCTGAACAAACCAGCCGGGTACGTAACCACCGTCAGGGATCCCCACGCTGAAAATACAGTGCTGGACCTGATTCGCGGATGTTGTCCTGAAAGGGTTTATCCCGTGGGAAGGCTCGATAAGGCCACAACCGGAGTACTGCTTCTTACAAATGACGGCGAGCTGGCAGGGAAGCTTACCCATCCCAGTCATAAAAGGAAAAAGATCTACCATGTTTTTCTCGACAGGCCGGTGATAAAAAATGATCTGCTGCGGCTCGCACATGGAATTGAACTTGACGGTGAAATTATATCAGCTGATGCTGTTTCATATGCCGATCCTGATGACAGGACCCAACTGGGAATTGAGCTTCATTCAGGCCAGAACAGGGTTGTAAGAAGGCTCTTCGAGTCAATGGGATACAAAGTCAGAAAACTCGACAGGGTATACTTTGCAGGATTGACCAAGAAGAATCTGCCCAGGGGGAAATGGCGATTCCTTTCAGAAAAGGAAATAAGCATGCTGAAAAGGGGATTTTCTTAATTTTCAGGGATGAGTCACAAATCGGGTTTTGTAAATATTCTGGGAAATCCCAATGTAGGGAAGTCGACAATAATGAATGCACTCGTGGGTGAAAAGCTTTCAATCATTACATCGAAGGCACAGACCACGAGGCACAGGATCATGGGGATTGTCAACGGTGATGATTTTCAAATAGTTTATTCAGACACCCCCGGCATCATAAAACCCAGGTACAAGCTGCAGGAATCAATGATGAGGTTTGTCAACGCAGCTCTCACTGATGCCGATGTGATCGTCTTTGTGACTGATGTCACCGAGGAGAAGGGAGACAGGAATGTAATCCTGGAGAAGATCAGGAACCTGCATATACCGGTAATTATTGTCATCAACAAGATAGATCTTGGCAGCCAGGCCGGCCTGGAAAAACTTGCAGCCGAATGGAAGAACGATTTTGCGGATTCGCCGGTAATCGGCATCTCCGCGATCACCAAATTTAATCTCAACACTTTGCTGGATACCATAATTTCATATCTGCCGGAATGTCCTCCTTACTTCCCGAAAGATCAGCTCACCGACAAATACGAGAGATTTTTCGCATCGGAAATAATCCGCGAAAAGATATTGCTGAACTATCACAGGGAGGTTCCTTACTCTGTGGAAATTGAAATAGAAAGCTTCAGGGAAGAAGAAAAGCTCCTGAGGATAAAGGCCCTGATACATGTTGCACGTGTAAGCCAGAAAGGGATAATCATCGGGCACCGTGGTGAAAGGCTGAAAAAAACAGGTACCGAAGCCCGGAAGGATATGGAGGATTTCTTCGGTAAAAAGGTATTCCTTGAAATGTTTGTAAAAGTCAGCCGGGACTGGCGCGACAAACCTGCGGAACTTAAAAGATTTGGTTACAGGTGATTAATAATTATACGTACAGATGAGCGGAATTGTTGCGATAGTTGGCAGGCCGAATGTTGGAAAATCCACCCTGTTCAACAGGCTTACAGAATCGCGTAATGCCATTGTTGACAGTGAAAGCGGAGTAACACGCGACCGGATATACGGACAGGCGGTCTGGAACGGCGTCGGTTTCTCGGTTATTGACACCGGCGGATACGTGAAAAATTCCGATGACATATTTGAGGGAGAGATCAACAAGCAGGTTCTTATTGCCATTGATGAAGCCGACATAATACTGATGGTGACCGATGTTACGGCCGGAGTGCATGATCTGGATACTTCCGTTGCCAGCCTTTTAAGAAAGTCAGGCAGGAAAGTCCTCCTTGTCGTAAACAAGGTTGACAACAACGAAAGGCTGATCGACGCTACTGAATTTTACAGGTTGGGCCTGGGTGATTACTTTGCCGTCAGTTCAATAAACGGAAGCGGAACGGGCGATCTGCTCGATGCAATTGTGGCAGGCCTTCCTGGAAAGGTACAGGAAGAAATGCCTGATATTCCCAGGGTTGCCATTGCAGGGCGTCCCAATGTAGGGAAATCATCGCTTCTTAACACACTGCTCGGGGAGGAGAGGAATATTGTTACCCCCTTGCCCGGAACAACACGTGATTCAATATACACAAGATATAAAAAATACAATCATGACTTTCTGCTGGTTGACACCGCAGGTTTACGCAGGAAAGGTAAAATAACTGAAGATATTGAATTTTATTCTGTCATGAGGGCAGTCAGGACAATTGAGAATTCTGATATCTGCCTTGTAATGATAGACGCCACCCGCGGGCCGGAGGCCCAGGACCTGAACATCATTTCACTTGTTACAAGGAACAACAAGGGTCTGATTGTTCTTGTGAACAAATGGGATCTTATAGAAAAAGACAACAACACCATGAAAAGGTATGAAAGTGAAATACGCGAAAGAACCTTACCTTTTACCGATTATCCCATTCTGTTTATCTCCGCCATAAACAAGCAGCGTATACATAACATTCTTGAACTCGTCGGCAGGGTGAATGAGAACAGGAAGAGAAAGATCCCCACAGCGGAGCTGAATGAGATCATGCTCGGGATTACCCGGAACAATCCCCCGCCAGCGGTCAAAGGCAAACAGGTAAAAATCAAATATGTTACCCAGCTTCCCACATATTCGCCCTCGTTTGCATTTTTCTGCAATCTCCCGCAATACGTAAAGGAACCCTACAAGAGGTTCCTGGAAAACCGGCTGCGGGAGAAATATGATTTTTCGGGTGTCCCGCTCAGAATCTTTTTCAGAAAAAAATAACTTACTTTGGTGTGGTTTTTGTGCAAGACTGATTTAAACCGGTAGAGATGAAAATCAACCGCAACATAGTTTTTATTATTTCCGTCCTGGTCGCTTATTCCTGCATCAAGATACAGAATCTTCCGCCCGAGCCCTATATTGAGTATACCAGCTTCAGGGTTTTCGATACCATCGATACACTGGGCAACAACGTCAAGGGAGGTGAGCTGAAGTTTTACTTTGAAGACGGCGACGGCGATCTCGGATATCTTAAGTCTCCGGAGCAGGAGGAAGGCGATTCCGATGAATCAGATCTTTTCTTTTCCCTTCTGAGGGTTAACAACGGCATTGTCAGTCCCGCACCTGCAGATGATCCCCTCCGCCCTTCCAATTACAGGATTCCCTATATGGAAAGACAGGGTCAGAATAAAATACTGAAGGGTACGATCTCGGTTATTTTCATGTATCTGTTTTATTCCCCGGAAGACACCATCAAATATGAATTTTATGTAAAGGACAGGGCAGGTAATGTAAGCAATACTGCCACAACCGGTACCATTCCGCTTTATTATGATGGTTTATATACGGGATCGGATTAGTTCAGATCTTCACCCCCATAAATAAAATATCGTCCACCTGATCCAGGTCACCCTTCCAGTCATGATAAAATTTCAGGAGTCTTTCTTCCTGTTCCTTAACGGGAAGTGACCATATTTCACCCAGCAGGTTTTTCAGGCGGGCTATTTTCATCTTTTTACCCTCGGGCCCGCCAAACTGATCCGGAAGACCGTCAGAAAACATATATATTGTGTCGCCTTCATTAAGATAATATTCATGGTCGTCAAAATACTTCTCCAGAACTGACTGCCCCCCTACCGACGACCTGTTTCCCTTGATGTAACAGATCTCGCCTCCCATTACGATTATCACGGGCCTCATGGCAGAAGCAAACCTGATGTACTTGTTTTTAAGTGAGAATTCACAAACCACTATGTCCATTCCATCGTTGGAGACACCTGTTTCAAGGTTCTGATTGAGTGTTGAAAAGACCTGCCTGTCGAGCATAGCCAGGATTTCCGATGGCCTGGATATCCTTTGCCGCAGTACTATATCCTGGAGAAGGGTAGAGCCGATCATCGACATGAAGGCACCCGGCACTCCATGCCCGGTTGAGTCGGCACATACCAGGATAAACCTCTCATCATCAAACTTGTCGAACCAGTAAAAATCACCGCTGACTATGTCGCGCGGCTGCAGGATAATAAAGGCTTCCCTGAAATGTTCCCTCAGTTTATTTATATCAGGAAGGATGCTTGACTGGATCCTCCTTGCATAATTGATACTGTCGGTTATTTCCAGATTCTGCAGTTCTATCTCTTCCTTCTGCTTTATGACAACCCGGGTCCTGGCTGCCAGTTCATTCTCAAGGTATTCCTGGATCTTTTTCTGGGCCTTCTCCCTCTGGCGGACAATGACGATCAATATTCCCGCAACCAGCGCGGTAACTGACAAAACAAACCACCAGGCCCTCCAGAAAGGCGGTTTTATGTTGATCTCAAAGGAAAGGGGGTCACTCTGACCAAGCCCGTCTTCATTCACTGACACCAGATTGAATGTATATTTACCATCCCTGAGACTGTATGAAGCTTCCCTTGTCCTGGATACAGGCGACCAGTCGTCGTCATAGTTCTTCATGAACGTACTGTAATAAACTTCCTCGGGATTTGAGAAGCTGATGCCTGTATAGTTTATCCTGATATTGTACCTTTTCCTGTATGGAAATGAAAAAACAGGCTGATACTGATATTCCACATCATTGATAACAATATAGTTGATATTGTTTACCGGTGCGGTTTCCTTTTTCCGGTCCTTCGACCTGTCGTACATCACAAGGCCTTCGGTCGTACCAATGAATATTTTCCCATCAGCCGATTCATATATTGCATTCGGATTGCAGGAACCGCCTTTTGCAAAATCGGTGGTATAGGTTCTTGTCGTCCCTATACCCGGTGAATATACCGAAAAGCCCCTTTCATGTCCGATCCACACCTGGTCTTCGCGGTCGGAAAGTATGCTGTAAGCGTAATTTGACAATAGTCCGTTTGAGGTACTGATACCCTGCACCGAATCGGGTGTACATCTGAACACTCCGTTACCAAGAGTAGCAGCCCAGATATTGTTCTCCTTATCCCTGGCCAGGGAAATGATCTTGTTCAGAAGTCTTCCGTACATTGGTACTCCTGATGAACTGATTCCTTCATCGGGATCAATCCTGTAAAGCCTGTCGCTCTCGGTTGCAACATAACCGCTGCCGTCATCCGCAACAAGGATCTGGTTTATACTGTTATGCGGAAGACCTGTATTTATATTGTAGGTTTTTTTAATTGTTCCCGTTCTTTTTGAAACAATGATCACTCCGTTCAGGGTCGACAGCCATATATTTTCACCTGCGACACAGATATTGGCAATGTAATCGGATCCTGAATCGCCCGACCGGAAGAACCTGTCTGTTTTACCTGCTGAATTTCGTTTGTAAAGTCCATCTCCCTTGGTTCCTATCCATATGTTGTTTTCATCATCCTCAAAGAATGATGCGATCTCAACCTTACCCGACAGCCCTGTAAACGGAACAAAGGGTCCGGCTTCTCCGTCAGGCGGGTTGAAAGTATAGAATCCTGCAGGTGTTCCCAGAAGATAATTGCTGCCCGATCTCCCTATGTGGATTATGCTTTTGGGATCTCTTTCTTTACCGGGTGCGAAAAACTGAAAAGCTTCGTTGTTCAGCATTGACAAACCATCGCCGTTGAAGCCCAGCCATATATTTTTTTCGGCGTCCTGAAAGATAACGCTTACATTATCGCCGGCAAGTCCTGACGATCTGGAAAAAAACTGCACTCCGGGCATTGATCCGTCAGGGCCGGAAAATACAAGTTTTACGGCTCCGGATCCGGAGGTTGATAACCACATATTGCCATCTGTGTCAGTCATTGCATTTTTTACCGTCAGCATTTCAAGCTCGGGATAACCGCTGAAACGTGATATTGAATATTCCCCTCCTGCAGATTTAGTGAGGTGGAATATTCCGTTGCCGTCAGTTCCTATGATGAAATCCTGAGTTCCTTTCAATTTGTTTACTGTCACAATGCTTGAATAATCAAATCCTTCAATCCTGTCCCTGATCAGTATTGAATCAGCCGTTATACGGCATACCAGGAGATTTTCCTGTGTTCCCAGCAGAAGCTCACCGGAGGGATCCAGGCAGGCGGAAAGCATTACAGGATCAGACATGACATGAATTTCCTTCACCTCATCGATTTTCCCGGGATTTATCCTGAACACCGATTTCCTTTGCGCAACAGCATAAACGAATCCGCCCTGATCCTCAAAAAAAGCACTTACTGCAGAAGAATTTGACAAACTGACCTGCCGAAGAGATCTTTTTTTCAGATAAAAAACCGTTCCGTCATTGCAGCCAAACCAGGTATCTCCCCTGCTGTCGGTGAATGAAGCTGTGGGATACCGTCCTGACACTGAATCGGGAAAGACGACAGGATAAAAACGGAATCCGTCAAACCGGGCAAGGCCTTCTGTAGTGCCAACCCACAGGTAACCGTCAGGGCTCTGGCTGATGGTATATATCACCCGGCTTGGAAGATTGTTATCTGATCCAAAGTTTCTGAACCTGAAAACCTGGCCGGAAGATAAACCCGTAATAAAGACTATGCACACCAGGGTGCTGAACAAGGTTTTGCGCATAATAAAAAGCTAAGTAAATTATTTCCCCTATTTCTTCTGGACTTTTCTTATTCCGATAACGGGCTGGTAAACCGGGACGCCGCCGATGGGAGAGCTGAAGAACTGAAGGGCATCACCTCTCTGATTTTCAAGGGATATAACCACATTATTGTTCCTGACCAGGCTTTCTTTCTTCTTGTGAAACTGGAAATCAAGCGATTTGCCAATTTCTGCCTGTTCAACGGGGATCTTTGATTCTGCCCAGTTGTCTTCGCCGGAAACAGGTACTGAGATCCCTTGCTTGTATGTGGAAACAACAAGTATGACTCCATCATCATCCCAGTCGAAATTTTTCTGTTTTATTGACACGATCCCGGTATCGATATACGGATAAATATGTGAGATGCTCTTTGTATCATTCCACATCCTGAAAGTATACTTGTATGTGAATGCATTGGCACCTTCCAGCGGAAGATCGCTGTTTGCATCCCGACTCAGAAAATATCTGTAAAGGTTTCCGTCATCGCCGCTGATCCCTTCGCATACTATCTTGAAAATATAACTGTTCCACTTTTCATTGAAATCGCCTTCCGAAGGGTTGAAGGGTCCAAACGCATAGTACTTGTTGTCGTATCTGGCATCATCTCCGAATACCCTTGAAGCAAGAAGATTCCCGGTCTTATAGTTCACTCCGGGGAGAAGACCCCTTGACTCAATGTTTTTTTCAGGATCCACACCTTTTCCGCCATACACGGAAAACATGGTTTTTGAATTCCATACTCCCTGTAGTTCATCGTTTTCACCACCAACATCAGGATCAAAGACCTTAATATAAAACTGTCCGCTGAAATCTTTGGGGATGGTAAAGAAAAAGATGGAGAAAAAATCATCATCTCCCCATGAGGTTTCTCCGTCTTTCCCGAAGGTGACAAGAAACGGGATATTCTCATCCTTCCCCGGAACTGCCTGACTAGAAGCATCAGACAATAAGACTGTTACGGATAGAATAGATAAAATCAGAATCCTGAATATTGCAGTATTCACTTTCATTGATCCGCAAAAATAATTATTTTATAATTCATGGCCTGTTAAATATTAAAATATTCCTGGAAACACATGTTTCTTTTATTTTACCTCCGGATCCGGCTTTGTCTGACACTATCAGCTGAATATTATATTCTCCCGGCCTTGTGAAAGTTTTTTTCACGTTCTGCCCTATTGCGGCTGTTTCATCATCAAAATTCCAGTAATATTTTGCAATCTGCCAACCCGGAAGATTTGTTTTATCTGCGCTGAGTTGAATCTCCTGTCCTGTATATGCGGTATCGGGTGAGGTTATAAAGGGTTGCTCAATATCCTGAATGACCAGCCGCTCAGATTTTTCATTAAGGGATTTCTCCCCCGTCACCAGGTTAACGACATCCAGCTGGACCAGGTAGCTTCCAGGTCCGGCATAGCAATGCTGCACAATTTCACCCGAAGCTGTGTCGCCGTCGCCAAACCGCCATTCGTACCTGAAAGGAATCGTATCATATTTTACGGCATTTTCCTCAATGAACTCATAGCAGTAGGTATTTTCCTGCAGCGTATCGCAGGTGGCTTTTCTGATAATTGTTATGATGAACTCATAGATGTCGTCGTTCCTCTGCCGGTTGGAAGCAAAATAACCGCTTTCCAGGTCAGGCATGGCCACAAGTGCAAAATCGTCCGAAGCTGAATTGACAGGCTCGGGCAGCCTTACAGGTTCGCCCCACTCCCGGTCGTTTTTTTCAGAATAGTAAACATCAAGGCCGCCGGCGCCTCCGGGGCGATCGGAGGTAAAATAGAGCCTTCCGCCAGAATGAAGGTAAGGATAATTCTCAATGTATGTGGAATTCACCATCGGCCCTGCATTTACCGGATCACTCCATTCATTGTTAATCAATTCACAGTAATAAATGTCGGATCCCCCGTATCCTCCCGGCATGTCTGACGAAAAGAAAAGATACTTTCCATCGCTGCTTACCGAAGGCTGACCTATATTATAATCCGGATTATTATATTTGAAGGGACGTATGGATGTAATCTGAAATCCGTTCAGATCGGCAATAAAAATCCCGCTTCTGTTCCTGAACTTTTTGTTCTTCGACTGCCCGCCGGTTTCTATCTCACTTGTAAAATATACCGTTTTTCCGTCAGGTGCTATGGAAAGAGGTCCGTTATTGAAAAGTTCACTTCTCTCACTCCTGATTTCTTTTGGTTTGTTCCACTCAACCGAGTCCCTGCGTTGAACAAAATAAATATTGAACAATCTCCTTCCGTCGAAGGAGGTTCGCTCCATGATCCCGCTCAGCCGCCTGTCGGAACAGAACAGCAGTCCATCATTATACATTACCGGGGAGATATCATTATATCCGGAAGAACTGAAAGGTAACCTTGTGATCTCATATGAATTGAGCTCCTGGGCTGTTGAATTTACAATTAACAGACCCGGAAACAGAACAAGCAATATGAGGCGCAATCTTTTAATCATGTCAGAAATACCTGGGGTTTGCCGCACTAACCTTGTATCTGAATTCATACCTGAGAATAAACTCAGTTGAACCTTTTGTATATGTATTCATCCTGCCGTATGGATAATCATATGAGAAACCTGCCATCAGCTGATTATTGATCTGAAACTGTAAAATGCCGACGGCCACCTGTTCAGAGATACGCCAGGAAGCTCCGGCCCAGATAATATCGGCAATAATGAAGTTTGCATTTATATCAAACTGTGAAACCTTTTTTGAATTGCTTAATGAATAATTCAGCAAAAAAGAAGGTTTCAGCTTCAGCAGGTCGCTGACAGGAATGAGTGAACCTGCTGTAAGCCTGAATTCATACTGTCCAAAGCTGTGGTATGGCACCGTTGAGCCGTTGCTGCTGCGACGGTAATTCAGGAAGGAGGGGATGGAGAGTCCTGCAAAATATCTGTCTTCAGCATAATATGCACCTGCTCCCACATTTGGCATCACATGAGTTCTGTCATTTGACTTAAATACAGGATCTCCCGGATCGTTCAGAAGCAGGCTGGCATAATCGGTTTTTGATATATCTGCTCCGGCATTCAGCCCGAATGATAATTTTCCCTTTCTAAGTTTAATATGGTAAGCATAATCAGCATAAATACTTGTTGCTTTTGTTGCCCCGTACTGCATAAACTGCGCCGTCATCCCCAGGGCAACCTTGTCATTCTTCATTGGTGAGTGGAGCGAAACTGACTGAATCATAGGGGAGCCCTTTGTTCCGATCCATTGAATCCTGTATGAAAGAAGACTGCTCAGCACTCCCCGTGTTCCGGCATAGGCGGGATTCAGTATTAATCCGTTCTGCAGATACTGGCTGTGAACGGGAAATCCCAGGTTGATCCTTGATGAATCATGGACACTCTGCCCTGCAGCAATGCAGAATACAAACAAAAAAACAACAATATTTAATCCTGTCCTTACCATAACGGTAAAACATTTTTCAGCAGAACCATATAACGGAGTCTTTCCATAATTCAATACCTCTTGAGAATCACAAAGCCGCTCTTTTTGAAAAGCTGACTGGTTCTCGTAGATGTTATTCTGAGAAGATAATAATATGTGCCTTCGGGAAGATCCCTGCCTCTGGAGTTTTTCCCATCCCATGCATGCCATTCACTTCCGTTCCGGTTCGATGCCGAGAAAACCCCGCTGCCTGCACTGTTGACAATGGTCAGCTCAACAATCTGGTTGTCAAGATCAAGTCCCTTTATTTCAAAAGTATTGTTGTATCCTTCAGGGTCATTGTTCGGTGAGAATCCTTCCGGGATGAATAGTTCGTTCACATTGATTTCAACAATATCGCTTACCGTGCAGGCGCCTCTTGTTACTGTCCAGAGAAACCTGTTTAATCCCGGGGAAAGTCCTGAAACCTCTGTTTTTTCAAATGTGTCATTCTGAAAGCTTCCCGAGCCTTGGAGCACGGTCCACTTGCCTGATCCTCCCTCTACTGCCGGTCCGGCCGACAATGAAAAGATGTTGTCAAGTGAAAATATAACAGTATCTTTTCCTGCATTGGCAATGTAATCATCAGGCAGTTTGTCCATCACCAGCTCAACTATATTTGAAACACTCTGGCAGCATTTGTTTTTACCCGACGCCACATTTCTCCTGTATCGGATATCGCCTGTCATGACCGGGGGCTGGTACGATCCGTCATGATTGTTATTGGTCCCGGCTGCCGGAGTCCAGTTTATCCCGTCCGTGCTCTCCTCCCACAGGAAGGTATACACCCCGGAGCCTCCGGAAAGGGTCATTCCCTGGGTTTGTCCCAGTATTCCGGGAACATCGGCCATGCAAACCACCTGGTCTTCTGAAATACTATTGTTACTTATTACCGGGAGCACTGAAATCAGCAGGGGTCCGCTTTCCGATGAACACATTCCCGAAGTCGCCCTGCGTCTGAAATATGTGGTTGTTGTCAGGGTCTGAGGCTGATAGTCGCGGGATGTTCCCGATGCCTGGATATCGGTCCAGTTCCTGTTGTCAGGAGAAGATGACCACTGGTAGGTAAAATCGCCTGCCTGTTCAGTCCCGCCCGACGGCTGCGACCCGATCAGCCTGTTGGGTAAACTTCCGGCACATATGATTGTATCTGAGGGTCCTTCTTCCATGAAAAACAGATTATTCTCCCTCACCGGACTATGGACATTTATGGAAACTGCCTCACTGTAACTGGTACATACTGAAGAATGCACTATCCGCCTGAAAAATGTTGAATCTGTGAGAGCCGGTGGAGCATAGTCCGGCGAAGTCACATTGGTAAATTCGTCTATATTTCTCCAGGTACGGCCGCGGGTACTGTCCTGCCAGGTATAGATGTAGGTTCCGGGACCTTTGCCATTCAATGGCAATGATCCGGCAAGCAGTGCCGGAATTGTCCCTGCACAGATCGTCTGACCGAAAGGCAGGATGGTATTATTTGTAACCGGAGGATATGAACTGAGCAATACGGGAGCGCTTTCGTTCACACATACATTATTGGCGCCCGACAGAACCACTCTCCTGAAGTATTGCTGCCCCGGGAAATAGGGAGCGGATTCGGACGGGTTATAATCCGGGTCGTTATTTGATCCGTCAGCTTCAACCCATGTGGCTCCGTCGGCACTCCTTTCCCACCTGAAAATATAATTATTGTCGCCGCCTCCCAGTATGGGTGCAACACTGCCCTGAAGGTTTGTGAAATTCTCTCCAAAACAGATTTCTTGCGGATCGGATGATATTGTATTATTACTTATCCCGGGCAGGACGCTTATTCTTACAGGATCGCTGGTACTCACGCATGCGCCGGAAAAAACCCTGCGCCTGTACCAGGTTGTCTGCGTCAGTCCTGACGGAGCCTGATAGCTTTCGTCATCAGCACCGGTTCCGGTATAGGTAATGTTATCGGTACTTGATTCCCAAATAAATTCGTACTTTCCATTCCCGTCCTGCAAGGGCTGAACCGAGTGTAAAATATCGGGGATCTGCCCGTAACACAAGATCCCGGGATCGCCTATAATGTTGTTCCTGATTGCAGGATGAACTTCTACCATAACCGGCATGCTGATATCAGTAATTGTTGCACCGTAGTCCCTTACGACCCGTCTGAACCAGGTTGTGGCGGTAAGTCTTGAGGGCGGAGTATAATTTTTCTGGGAAGAGTTGCCCGGGGCAGTAGTGAACCCTCCTGACGGAGATGTAACACTGCTTTGCCATTCGAAGGTATATGGCGGTGTGCCGCCAACGGGCTGGGATCCGATAATAAGTCCGTAATTGGTGTCGGAGCATACGGAATCGATCATGTTATTGGTTGCAGCCGTACGGATGGAATTAAAAAGGAACCCGTTAAGCGCAGGGAAATAGTTGGCTCTGATTTCACCCGGATCTCCACCGGCCAAAGGTGCTCCTGATGTTCCGCCGGCGACATTAGCGCTGCTGACAGCTGCAGGCAGGGTTGCCGGACTCAGCCATATTAGTCCGCCCCCTCCGCCGCCACCCTGGCCAAACCCGCCGGGATTGGTACCTCCGTTTCCTCCTGCTGCTGCAAGTCCGAGAAAGCTGAAGAGATTTTGAAATGAAAGGGCGATGGAACCGCCGGCGCCGCCTCCGCCGGCTCCTGCATCTGAAACAGCATTCTGGGCTGTGGCTCCGGATGCCCTGATAAAATGATTTCTTGCGTCGATAGTATCAGCGATAATTATGACTATTCCACCCCCGTTTCCGCCAGCCGATGCAGTGGAACCGGCAGACTGGGTGGAAGCACCGCCTCCGCCACCGGCAAAAATACCGTCTTCCACAGCCGTGCCGGTTATACCCATTCCTCCAAATCCTCCGTCGCGGGGATCATCACCGCACTGACCCGGTATATATTTTTCAAGGCCACCGTCACCGCCTTTTCCACGATTTGAACCGCCTCCGCCACCTGAATAGCGGCCATTACCCCCGCCGCCCCCGGAAAAGTTCCTTCCCTGTCCCTTTGCATGATTGGGATAAAGCAGCGCTCCTGTGTAATCATGCACCGAAATACCCTCTCCCTTTAGACCAGCATTGTTCCATGACAAAGGATAAGAATCATGATTATTGGCTGATTCATTCGTAAACACACATTCCCCGATCCCAGCAGAACCCTGTGCCCCTGAAAAGCCTCGGCCGGTTACATCTATATCAGCATTCAGGGTAAGCTTTCCTCCTGCCAGAAAAGCAACTACCCCCCCGGTACCGGTTGAAGGATCCCAGGGCTGACAGGTTACAGTCGAGGCAACTTCAGGCGATTTGTAGAAAGGTACCCGGATAAGCTGAAGATTGCTGTTGGTGCTGTAGCCGTTGATGCTGACATAAGTATTCCTTGTAAAATCTATTCTGCCCGTCACAATATTTACCGACTGTACAACAAGGAATTCATATCCCCCGGGAGTTCCGAAAACCGACTGCACATTCTCACCATACGACCCCTGCACCGTCTGAATGCCCACACCCTGCATCTGGATAAGCAGTACATAATCGTTGGGTGAAAATTGTGCGGCTTGTGCAGGATCACTGACAATCACAAACCCCGGACCAATGGAAGTTACCTTTGCATAACTGTTGACAATGCCTCCTATAACTTCCTGCCCATTGAGAACTTGAAAAACAGAACCAGATAAGGTTGACAAAACAGATATTTGCAGGATAATAATATTCCGGATGAAATAATGTTTCATCAGTATGCTGATTGACAAGCTAAACTAAATCAAATTTGTTATATCCATAAAATCTAAAATCCGGTTACTCCTGGTTTACCGGCGTCTGATCGTCTATAAATAACGGGAATTCCATATAAAAGATTGTGCCCTTTTCCGGTTCTGATTTAAACCAGATTCTGCCCCCGGCGCTTTCAATATATCTTTTTACAATCGAAAGTCCCAAACCGGCTCCTGAAGATTTAGTTGTGAAATTAGGAGTGAACATTTTTCCCTGCACCGATTCGGGGACACCTGTTCCGTTATCTGCAACGGATACTATAACTTTCTGGTGCTCAACTTCCATATTCAGCCTTATTACTCCTTCCCTCTCTGAGGGTATTGCCTGTATGGCATTTTTTATAAGATTTGAGAATATGCTGTTCACATGTTCCCTGTCGGCAAAGATCAGGATTTTCCTTCCATGGGTCCAGTTTACCCTGAATGAAATGTTCCCGGTATTCTTAAAAAGTTCCAGGGTCGTTCTTATTGATTCCACCAGGTCTACTTTGGAAGGTTTGGGTTCCGGAAGCCTTGCGAACGATGAAAAGGCACCTGCAATGGAAGAAAGATTGTCTATAAAATCAATCTGGTTGCGGGTGAACCTCTCAAGCTTTTTTTCAAAGCCTGGAACCCCGTCTTTCCATGATTTAAGCAGCTGCTGAACATTGAGCTTCATGGGAGTAAGCGGATTCTTTATCTCATGGGCAATCTGCCTGGCCATCTCCCTCCATGCATATTCGCGTTCCGAAACAGCAAGCTTTCTCGCGCTTTCTTCCAGCTCATCAACCATCCTGTTGTATTGCCGTACAAGGTCGCCCACTTCATCATTTCCCTTATAAAGCAGGTGCTCACTTTTCTTTCCCAGTTCAACTGAGGCGAGCCTGCTGCTCAGAACCGTCAGTGGTGCGGTGAGACGGCCGCTGATAAACACGGCAAGGCTCATCGCTGCCACAATCAGCAGCAAAGTAAAATTCATTACCGTCACTATCATGTCGGAGATATCCCGGGCAAGGACACTCTGGAGGCGGAAATAGGGAAGGTTCAGGTAAAATACTATCTCATTGTCGTGATTGTAGAAAGGCATGTAAGCTGAAATATAATACAGATTCCCGATCCTTTCGTTCTGGAAATATTCCGACTTGGTCAGGTTGGCCAGATTCATGAAGGCAATATTGTTCATCCGCCTGCTTATAAGATTCCTGAAAAATATCTCGGGTCGTGAGGTAGCCAGCAGATTCCCGGTGAGATCGTAAAGATTGATGTCTGTATTGAATATATTCGATAACCTGACAAGTATCTCATCAAGGGAATAGTAACTATTGTCTGAAATTCGTTCCGCCTGCAGTCTTTCGGTCATTAAACTGTTTTCCAGTTCAATGTAAACCGAATTGAGTTTTTCCTTCACATTTTCATAATGCTTATCCTGGTAACGGCTTATTGCCAGTGATGCTATAATATATCCCACCAGGGTAAATGAGACAAGGAGAATGGCGATGAATGACATCTGAAGTTTCTGACGGAAGTTCATCCCGGCAGGTCTCATGAAAACCGGTTTTCCTATTATGACGAAAAGCAGATTGGAAAAAACAAAGATGAAGGCGAACAAATAGGCAAACGAAATTATTAAATCTTTAAACGACAGGGCCGGCCTGCTGATAATCACGGTAACGTTCCCGTTCCTGTACAGAAGGTGCCGGAATGAATCCTCGACAAAGGCCCTGTATCCTGAATCGGAAATAAGATAATCAGTATCGTTTTTATTATATGGATAATCACCGGTTCTGAGAACCAGTTCGCCGTTTATATATTTCGCAAATGAATAATCCCTGAGGCGGGCATAGCTGTGATACTTTTTATCAAGAAGCAGTTCTGAGTATCCTGGCTGGAACACATTGATGTCACTGTAAATATCAATAAAAAGACCATTTATCCTGCCTTTGCCATAATTAAAAAACAGCCGGCCCAGATAATTTGCCCTTCCCTGCCTGCTGTCGATATAATAAAATTCTGAACCAGTCAGCCTGTTGCCGCGCCTGAGTATCCTGTCATTAAAAAACCTGAAGCAATCATCGTAAATTTCGCCTGTTTCTCCAATCCTCAGTGAATCATTGCCGGTGCATACAATAAAACTTATATTGAAGTTACCCCAATACCCCTGGAAATACTTGCCGCGCATATATTCTGCGATCATTTCAACGTCGTCCTTTTCAAAGTACTCGACATTCATTATCCCTGCGAGCACCGAATCTGCTTCGATGACCGGCCACATATCGAGCAGGAGATGTTCGGCAGTGGGATCATTCTCTGTTGAGTAGGAAAGCAGCTGGATATTGATCTTTTCTTCTGTTTTTCTTTCCGAGTTGCTTGTAACAATATAGAGTGAATATAATGCGAATAGTACTGAAAATATCACTGATTTGTTGAATGTTCCGGCATGAAATAAACTGGTTAGCCTGATACCTGCGATTACCATGATATAAAAAGCAGCAATTGAAATAGCTTCAAAAGGCCTATTTCCGGCAATTATCAGGAAAACGGACAGGGACAGCACACAAGGTATTATCCGGGATCCGGCAGGCCAGTCCTTTGATGCAAGTAAAACCTTGAGGAGGTAGAGAAAGGGAACTGAAAACAGAAATGAAACTGTGATAAAGCCCATCAGACTCAGGCTATTAAGTTCGAGGACTTTATAAGTTTCGAAATTTATATTCGAATTCAGGATCAGATGACTGAAGATCAGATGATAGCCAAGGAACAGGAATGCAGCAACAACCAGCAGTAAGGTAAGCCGCAGCCAGCTTTGCCTTGGTTTATTCACAAAATCATCAACAAAATGCGGATGCCTGAAAAAAAGAAAAGCCGTTGCAGCCATCAGAACAGAAAGGACCAGCAGATGACCAAGCGAGGGAATAAATCCGTTCATGGTGTAACTGTAGGGGGAGAACAATCCGAACTGGGTCAGAATGGCCGGATAGCTGGTGAGGAGAATAATTACATAGACTGACAAAAAAATAAGCGGACCCGAAAAGAGGGCAAGAGTTCCGCGCTTGTGCGATACAAGATATTCCGTTAGCCGTATTACCAGGAAAATGAACAGTAAGAATGAGATTGTCCACATGAGCATGGGAACAATCTTAAAATACCAATTGCCATCCTTTTCGCTCGGATATACAAGAGAGAAGAGAAAAGTGCCATCGGCAGACACCACATGGTATTCAGAAGCTGTTTTGTCAGTACTGAAGCCCACTTCGCCGGTAATTCCAAAATCCCTGAGAAATCCGCTTTTTATTATGTCATTCTCAAAACCATAATCGTTACGCAGCCTGAGAAGTCCTACAATCCTTTCATTGCCGGCCTGAATGCTCCGCGCCAGGAACCATCCGTTCTGAACAAAAATCAGCGGCCGCAATAGTGCCGAATCAACCAGAAACCCCGGAACATCAAAATCATTGTCTGACCAGTAGATAAGTTTGTTCCCTATATATTCAAGAAGTGTGATCCTGTTCTTTTCGGCAAGTGAAAAAAGTTTTTTCTCCGAGGAGGAACCATGGCTTTCTCCTGCTGCCAGAATGGGTTCCATGCCATTCAGGCATTCATCCATAACTTTTTCCTTTTCCCTTAGGACCTTGTTAAATTTCCGCGTCCTGAGCCAGTATTCGAAATCGCTGAAATAGACCGAATCGACAGCAATTGACAGGATTATCATAACTGCGGTCAGGATTGCCAGGGAATATTTAAACCGGGGATGCTTCATTTTTGCAGGTGACAATGTTTAATCATGATGATAAGGCTCTCCTTTTATTACGGTGAATGCCCTGTAAAGCTGTTCGGCAAACAACAATCTCACTACCTGGTGTGAAAAGGTCATTTTGGATAGCGACAGCCTCAGATCGGCCCGGTCCAATACATCACCGGCCAATCCGTATGCCCCGCCTATAACGAAAACGATCCTTTTCTTCTGAAGCATGAATAGTTTTTCAAGCTTGCCGGCAAATTCATGGGTCGTATATTCCTGTCCGTTCTCGTCAAGAACGATTATATAGTCCTCCTTCTGCAAATATTGCAGCATTTTCGCACCTTCCCTGTCTTTCTGCTCCTTAACAGGCATATACCTCGTGTTCTTCAGTTCAGGAAGAGTGACTATCTCAAATGGTGTAAATTTGCGAATCCGAGCCGAATAATTGCCAACCCCCTCATCTATATATTCTTCCGTGGTTTTTCCCGTTTGCAGTAAAACTATTTTCATAAATTGGCGCGACTTTTGTGCAGGTAATACAGTACGGCCCAGTCGCAAATTTAACAATTTAAAATGTGCAGATATAATTATAATTATGCAGATTGAGTATCGGGGATTTCTACAGTAGATAAAATAATATAAATTTGCAGGAGAAACAACCTGACGGCTGACAAGAAATATATTGAATTGATGAAACTGATCAGATTAATAAATGTTACGGCAGCCTTTATCATTACCCTGGGAATATCGGCGCAGGAACAGGCAAGGATCCCTGCCGGAATATCCATAGCCATCAAGTCGGGAAATGCAACGGAACTGTCTAAATATATGAACTCCACCGTTGAGCTTCTGCTGCTCCAGAAGGAAGATTTCTACAAGAGGAATGTTGCAGAAACAATTCTCAGGGACTTTTTCAATGAATACCATGCCAAGGATTTTGTCATCAGGCATCAGGGTGCAAGGAATGATGCCCAGTATGCCATAGGCAACCTGGATACTGAAAAGGGAGCCTTCCGGGTTTATTTTCTTCTGAAAAAGGTTGGCGGTGAATTACTGATACACCAGATACGTATTGAATCTGACAATGGTAAATGACAACCTGCGCAAAATCATTCTGAGAAGTCTTGAAGAAGACATAGGTGACGGTGATCATTCCTCACGGGCTTGTATTCCCTCAAGGGCGAAAGGAAAGGCCAGATTGCTGATAAAAGAAAAGGGAATCCTGGCAGGATGCAGGGTCGCCCTAGAAATTTTCAGCATTGTTGACGGCGATCTCTCGGCCGAAGTGCTAATTAAAGACGGAAGCCCGATGGCACCGGGAGATATTGTCTTTTACATTGAGGGAAGAAAGCGGTCCATTTTAAAGTCCGAGAGGCTTGTACTGAATATCATGCAGAGAATGAGCGGCATTGCCACAAGGACACGGGAATATGCCGACAGGCTTTCCGGATTGAAAACCAAGGTACTCGATACCCGTAAAACAACCCCCGGATTAAGATTCCTTGAAAAGGAGGCTGTCAGGATAGGGGGAGGCCTTAATCACCGAATGGGCCTTTACGACATGATCCTGCTCAAGGATAATCATATCGACTATGCCGGTGGGATTGAAAAAGCTATTTCAAGAACGATTGATTATCTGAATAGTACCGGGAAGAAGCTAAAGATCGAAATTGAGGCCCGGAATCTTGAAGATGTCAGGAGAATAATCAAGGCAGGCGGGGTGGACAGGATAATGCTCGATAATTTCAGCCTGGGCGAAACAAAGGCAGCCGTTGAATTGATTGGAGGAAAATTTGAAACTGAATCATCAGGAGGAATAACTCTTGAAAACTTAAGGGACTACGCTGAATGCGGGGTTGATTTTATTTCTGTGGGAGCCCTTACACACCAGGTACGAAGCCTCGACATGAGTCTGAAAGCAGTCTGATTTCCGGAAATGCCGGGGTACTCAGCTTTCTGATATACAGGTCTTACCCGGATCTCCCCTGACCATGGGATATTGTTTCTGTAAATCCACCGGAAATCTTATCTGATCATTAAATATGCCTGTCCGGAAATGACACCTTACCGGCATTTATCATCCTGGAGGCCTGTTAATCGTGGGGTGTCTATAAAATATGGCTGCATTAAGAATGCTGATAATTCTCCATATTTATATAAATTTTGTTAAAAGCACATTAAAAAATAATTACTTTTGGCTCACAAACAGTTAAAATGAGAAAATGGATATTTTTTCCTGTTTTTATTATTCTCTTCAGCTGCAAGGGAAAAGTGCCGGAAACATATCTTTCCCACGAACAGGCAGCGGCTTATTTTGCGAGGATTGAAGAGATTTGCAACAGGGACAACGGGAAATTATGGGGAAGCAATCTTTTCGGGCCAATGATGTTTGTCGACAGGACAAGCAGGCAGATACTGGCAAACCAGCCCGACAAGGACGGGATCCTTAAACTTAAGGACGGAATTTACACAGGCATATACCCAAGGGAGAAACTGATCAACATTACCGCTACTGAATTTGGAGGCACTCTTTTCGGCGTTGCACCCTTACCTCCGGTAGAAGATGAATACCGAATCATAACAAGGGCCATCCATTGTCTTTTCCACAGATTCCAGTACCTGAACGGGATTTATCCTGCCATTTTCAACTCCACAAACATGGATGAAAGAGAGGCGAGGATCTGGCTGAAGCTTGAATGGAAAGCTCTGCGCAAGGCTATCACTTCGGAAGGCGAGGATAAACTGACTGCCATAAGGGATGCCCTGATATTCAGGGGAACCAGCCAAATATCCTTTCCGGGTTATGTAGATGAGGGAAATCATTTTGAGACATACGAAGGACTGACGTCATTTACCTTTACCTTTCTTCCCTCGGCATCAATGGATGAATTCAAAAAAAGGCTTTTTGAATATCTCGACAGGATCTATTCCTTTCAATCCTATTCACAGTCGTATGGCGGTATTCACGGTGCGCTTTATGCCACCCTGCTTTACCAGAAAGGATTTGATTTCAAAAATCTCATCAGCGATAAAACCGATTTGGGAAAACTTGTGATGGAGCTGTATAACATTGAACTCCCTGAAATATGCAGGGACGTTGCGGGAAGCCTGGCCATAAGCTACAACCTTGATCAGATCTACAGGGAGGAGGAGCAAAGGCTCCGGGACATCAGGGAGAGGCTCTGCAAACAAGTCAATATTTTCAACCAGAAACCCGTGGTTTTCATTGGCCTAGAAAGTCCATATTTCGATTTCGAACCGGAAGATGTTCATTCCCTCGATACCCTGGGCACGCTGTACAGCCATATTAGAGTCTCCGACAACTGGGGGAAGCTCACAGTAAACAAACATGGCTGCCTCATCTCAGGCAATTATAAACAGCTCAGGATAACTGCCAAAGGGCTTAAAGCCGATAAAAATCACATTTACGGCGAGGGATGGCACATGATACTCAACGAGGACTGGGTAATCGATGAAGTCAATGATAATTATTACGTGCATCGAATAGCCCCCTGAGGAAATAATCCCGGAGCTGACCGTGACCTGCACCGGATCAATTCAGGGCCTCAAGCGATTCCTCCAGCGATCGGATCTTCAGTTCGGCATCGGCTTTTTTCTTTCTCTCAAGTTCCAGCACCCTGGCGGGAGCATTCTGAACAAATCTTTCATTATCAAGCTTCTTCATTACCGAAGAAAGAAAACCCCTGTAATACTCAAGATCAGCCTTTAAACGGTTCCTTTCATTTTCAATATTAATGCTTCCTGCAACAGGAATGTAAAATTCAGTTGTCCCAACAATGAAGGAAACTGATCCGTTCTGCTTGTCAGATATAAATTCAATCTCCGAAATATTGGCAAGCTTTTTAATTACGGGCAAGAATTCACCATCAAAGGCCTCCCTGCCGGATCTTACGAGCAGTCTTACCGGATCCCTGTTAAGAATCTGCAGCTCCTTCCTGACGGTTCTGATGGCACTGACAATATCCCTGGCATAAGCGAACCTGGTGATCAGTTCTTTGTTATGTTTCCTGGATGAAGGCATCCTGCTGATCATAAGACTTTCGCCATCCTTCCGGGGCGAAAGAAGCTGCCATATTTCTTCAGTGATGAAAGGCATAAACGGATGAATCAGATGAAGGAGGGAGTCGAAAATCTCAATCGTTGCATCATAGGTGATTTTATCAACTGGCTTTTCATATTCCGGTTTGATTATTTCAAGATACCACCCGGAGAACTCATCCCAGAATAATCTGTAGGTACTCATAAGGGCTTCGGATATTCTGAATTTTCTGAAGTTGGCATCAATTTCCCCGACCGACTTCCTTAATATCTCATTCATCCATCTGACCGTGATCGCCGAAGATTCGGGCTGAGGTATCCGGTCATCCGTTTTCCAGCTTTTTACAAGCCTGAAGGCATTCCATATCTTGTTGGCAAAATTCCTGCCCTGTTCCGGGAGCGAATCATCGTAAAGCAGATCATTTCCTGCAGGGGAGCAAAGCATCATACCAACCCTCACACCATCGGCCCCGAATTTTTTTATCAGGTCGAGGGGCTCCGGGGAATTGCCAAGCGATTTGGACATTTTCCGCCTCTGCTGGTCCCGGACCAGCCCTGTAAGGTAAACATTCCTGAAAGGTTTTTCTCCCCTGAATTCATATCCGGCAATAATCATCCTGGCAACCCAGAAAAACAGGATCTCAGGTGCAGTAATAAGATCATTGGTGGGATAATAATATCTGAGATCAGGATTTCCCGGATCGTTAATACCGTCGAATGATGTTATGGGCCAGAGCCAGGAGGAGAACCAGGTGTCAAGTACATCCTCATCCTGTTTCAGGTCATCTGGTGCAAGTGAATTGTTTCCGCTCTGCTTCCTGGCCAGGTTGAGGGCTTCTTCAGCGTTCTCCGCCACCACTGTTTCCCCGTCTCCATAATACCATGCAGGGATCCGGTGGCCCCACCACAGCTGCCTGCTGATGCACCAGTCATGAACATTTTCCATCCAGTGCCTGTACAGGTTCCTGAATTTTGGAGGGTATAAATGAATATCCCCATTTAATACGGCATCAAGTGCCGGTCTGGAAATATTCTTCATTTTCAGGAACCATTGTGTTGAAAGCTTTGGCTCAATTACTGAATCGGTCCTTTCCGAACGTCCGATCTTGTTGTTGTAGGAAACAACCTTCACCAGGCTTCCGGTTTTTTTCAGCTCCTGTTCAGCAAGCTTCCTTGCGGTAAACCTGTCTGTCCCCTCAAATTTGCCTGCTCGCCCGCTGATTGTCCCATCGTCATTAAAAATATCTATTGATGGCAAACGGTGCCGTATTCCTATCTCATAGTCGTTGATATCGTGTGCCGGAGTTATTTTAAGGCAACCGGTTCCGAACTCCATATCCACATAGTCATCAAAAATAAACGGTACTTCCCTGCCTGTCATTGGTACAATGACCTTCTTTCCCTTTAGATGCAGGTAACGTTCGTCGGAAGGATTTGCGCAAACGGCTGTATCGCCCAGTATCGTTTCCGGACGGGTTGTTGCGATCATTACATAACCGTCTTCCCCGGAAATTTTGTATCTGACATAATAAAGTTTCGATTTTTCTTCAGTGTAATAAACCTCTTCATCCGACACTGCAGTCATTGCCTCAGGATCCCAGTTTACCATTCTGACGCCCCGGTAAATAAGCCCCTTGTTGTAAAGATCCACGAAAACCTTAATCACAGAGTCGTATCTTTTTTCATCCATTGTAAAGAGGGTGCGGTCCCAGTCGCATGAGGCTCCAAGTTTTTTCAGCTGCTCCAATATTATCCCACCGTGCTTTTCAGTCCATTCCCATGCATGTTTCAGGAATTCCTCCCTTGTGAGGTTGCGCTTTTCAATTCCCTCCGCCCTGAGTTTGGCAACCACCTTTGCTTCCGTGGCTATGGATGCATGATCAGTGCCCGGAATCCAGCATGCATTCTTTCCTAGCATCCTTGCCCTGCGCACAAGAATATCCTGGATCGTATTGTTGAGCATATGACCCATATGGAGTACTCCGGTCACATTGGGAGGTGGAATGACTATGGTATAGGGTTCACGGTCATCGGGAATACTCCTGAAAAATCCATGCCTCATCCAGTAGCTGTACCATTTATCCTCAGCTTTAGCAGGTTCATATTTGGAAGGTATGTCAATCATTTGCAAAGAGCTGAAATTTTTATTGAAAGTGCAAAAGTATAAAAATTCAGATCAGGCGGCAAGCTTAAGCTGCTTAATTGAATTATCTTTATCTCCTCCTGACTGCAGGAAAAATGGCACATTCATCTTATTTTTCTTAACTTTGTATTATTAGCTAAGTAACAACTAAATCTTTCTGTTTATGCCTTCACTTTCAGAAAAAGGTATTTTGATACCGCCGTCACCTATAAGAAAACTGGTACCTTTTTCGGAAGAGGCCAAGAGGAAAGGGAAAAAGGTTTATCATCTAAACATTGGTCAGCCCGACATATCCACTCCGGCAATTGCACTGGATGCACTCCGGAACCTGGACCTAAGGGTGATTGAATACGGTCATTCAGCCGGTAATGAGAGTTACCGTCAGAAACTTGCTGAATACTACAAAAAGGCTGGTATAAATATCGATCATACTCAGATGCTTATAACCACGGGTGCTTCAGAAGCGATTCTGTTTGCCTTTTTTGCCTGTATTAATCCCGGGGAAGAAATTATTACCCCTGAACCATTCTATGCCAATTATAGTGGTTTTGCCGTTACTGCCGGGATAACAATTACATCTGTTACCTCAACCATTGAAAATGACTTTGCCCTTCCACCGGTTTCGGAAATTGAAAGGAAGATTTCCCCAAAGACAAAGGGAATTCTCCTGTGCAATCCCAATAACCCGACGGGTTACCTGTATTCGGAAAAGGAGCTTCAAATGATCAGGGATATTGTTTCCAGGCATGATCTGTTCCTGTTTTCCGATGAAGCCTACCGCGAATTCTGTTATGATGGAATGAAGCATATATCGGCCATGAACCTTGACGGTATTGGAGACAATGTAGTGCTGATCGATTCCATATCAAAAAGATACAGCATGTGCGGAGTCAGGATCGGAGCACTGATATCCAGGAATAGCGAGGTAATCTCTTCGGCATTGAAATTCGCACAATCGAGGCTGTCACCTCCCGGACTGGGACAGATTGCTGGTGAGGCTTCAATCGACACACCCGATGAATATTTTCTGGAAGTGAACCGTGAATATACCATGCGACGTGATTTCATGGTCAATGCACTGAACAAAATACCCGGAGTTTATTGCCCCAAACCGATGGGTGCGTTCTATACGGTTGTGAAACTGCCGGTGGATGATTCTGAGAAGTTCGCCCAATGGATCCTTGAGGAATTTGATTACAAAAACCAGACTGTGATGATAGCTCCTGCTTCCGGTTTTTACTCAACACCCGGTCTGGGATGGAACGAAGCCCGGATAGCTTATGTCCTGAACGTCGAAGATCTGAAGAACGCCGTGGAAACACTCGAACAGGCACTTAAAATATATCCCGGAAGAACGATCCAGTAAATGAACAATGTTCTCAGATGCATAGCAATTGACAGTGATCCGCTTGTCCTGGATATGATTGGGGAGTTCTGCACAAAAGTCTATTATCTCGATCTTACGGGCAAATATACGGATCCTTTCAGGGCATACCAGATACTTAACGAAAATAAGGTCGACCTTATGTTCCTTGACGTGAGGATGCCACAGATCACAGGGGCTGAATTTCTGAATTCACTCTACAATCCGCCCATGGTAATTTTCACATCTTCATTTAAGGAACATGCTCTCGAAGGTTTTGAATGTGATGCTGTCGATTATCTTGTGAAACCCTTTGCCTTCGACCGTTTTTTCAAGGCAGTCAACAAGGCTTTCCAGTTACAGAAACTGAAAAAGCCGGTTGATTATCTCCAGGATGAGAATTCTCAGCCAGCTCAGCGTTTTCTGATGGTAAAAGTTGAATACAGCACGATCCGGGTCGATCTCAGGGAAATCCTGTATATTGAAGGTTTGAAGGATTATGTAAAGATCCACTGCGGATCAAGGCTTCTGCTTACCAAAACCACGATGAAAAACATACTGGAAAAGCTTCCGCAGGAAATCTTCTTCAGGGTGCATAAGTCATACATCGTTGCTGTTGAAAAGATTGACATGATTGAGAACAGCAGAATAATCATCGGGAATCAGCGAATCCCGATCGGTGAATCTTTCCGGAGCTCCTTTTTCAGCCTCGTAAGTAAAAATCTTGTCTGACCCTTTACAGATATCTTCTCTTTATAAACCACAGGTCGCGCAGCGACAGGTCCAGATGAACGGTCACAAAATTCTCTCTGAAGAGGTCTTTTTTCTTAACCCCGTTTTGTCCCAGTTCGACAGAGACGTTCACTGTGCTCAGCACTCCTTTCAGGGGTATTCCGGTCCCGAAAGAAAGAGCATAATAATCAATTGGTGTATTGTTGATTATGAAATACGATTCCCGGTATTCGGCGCCCACCCTGTATAATAACATCCTGCCGGTCCCCTTGTTCGGGCCGAAGGAAGGAAATTCCACGCCAGCGGAGATCCTGTCACAGTTCCGGGAACGGATCCCGGAGTTCTTAAATTCCGTTCCTTCCCACAGGCTCCGCTCAAAATCGATACCTGCCTGGAAAAATCCCCGTTCATAGGCCAGTCCTGCTCCGAAATTCCTGGGGATGCTGTATTTACTGCTCCTGCCCCTGATCACTTCCGTTTCGGTGTTTGTCTTTATGGTCGTGGTATTTTTGGCGTTAAGCTTCTTTGAATCACCAAAGATCAGGCCCACACTGAAATTATTCTCATTTATGGCAAATCTGTAATTAAGCCCGTAATTCAGGTGAAAATTGGAAAGATAGGTAACATCCTCAAGGGTATAATAATAGGTTTCTGACAGCTCCCGGTGAGTAATGTTCCCGAAAAGCCAGGATGCATTTACTCCCAGGGCAAGATTTTTGGTAATCTTGAAAGAGGTGCTCAGAAAAGTGCGGTTAATTCCCCCATCGCCTGAAAATACCTTGGAATATTTCAGGTTGCTTCCTTCCACATCACTTTTTGTATTGATATTGTATCCTATCGTACTGTATGGTGCAAATCCAAAACTTGTCGCCAGCCAGGGAGTTATTCTGAATCCCATTACAACGTACCTGAAATTGGCATCGATTGACGACTGGTTTTTTGTAAAAGAGGCATAAGATGTATACTTTCCGAAAAGCCCGATTTCAAATATTGAAACCAGACTGTCAAGTCCGCTGAATGAAGCAGGGTTACTGATATTAAGATATGTGGCAGATCTGAATGCAATACTGGTCCCGCCCATTCCCTTCCCCGGACCCAGGCTGCTCGTTTCCAAAGAGCCCAGTCCAAAAAGGGAATAGGGTGATGATGAACTCTGTGAATTTGCATTATACATATGCAAAAGAAGCAGAGTCAGAACCAGACCCGAGATCTTAAACAGCTTGTACATGGTCAGTATGATAAGAGGTATAATTTAAGCTTCACCCTGGGATGTCCGTCTTCCAGGATCAATCTGCTGAATGACGATTTCAGGCTGTTCTGGTTCAGCCCAAGAAGGAGGCCATGGTTGTAGTCGAAATACCGGTCCGAAAGCTCATCAATGAGAAATGAAGTGATATCTATTGTATAATAGGTTTCCTCATTGAATATTTCATCGAGAACGAGCGTAGAATAAACAGGATCGCCGTTTGCATCGGTCAGGATCTTATTCATCCTGTTCAGCCTGTCGGTTTCATACAGATACAGTCTGTCAGGCAGCGGGATCTTTTCATAACTGTTTTTTACAGGCTCCAATATAAGCTCGGCTTTCAGGATTTTCAACCTCTTTTCCATCAGCAAATCCTGGAGGGTAGGAAAGCGGAACTTGGGCAAAAGCCCGGTAATACCCTGCAGATAAGCCCTGTTTCCCGATTCGGCGCTTGGGATCTCATTCATTGTTTCCCTGATATTTTCGAGCGGGGAATCCGAGAAATCGAGTTTCAGGCTGTTGAACATATAGTTCGACTGCCCCATGCCGATTGAAATCGAAGGAAGCTTGTCTCTTTCAACCGGGAGTGCAGTATTTTCGTGGTAGTAAATTTTTATAAGAAGATGGGATTCATCGGCTTTAAATCCTATTATGGCATTTCCCTGGTTTCCGTAAGTAATGGCAAATCCTTTCAGATAGCTCGAGAACCAGTTCGAGGAAGATACCTCTTCCCCCCTGTTTTTTATAAGATCGAAAAGTTCCTCACCAAAGGAATTGATCGGAATGCTTATGGTTGAATCACCGGATCCGGGTGCGGGATAGAAACTGATTGACCCCAGGGGATCAGCCTCATATTCAAAAGATGTGTTATTGTACAAGTAATTGTTTGAAAATGGTTTTATCTGCTCAGTCAACCTGTGAACATTAAGGTTCAGCAGAGATACCGTATCGCCCAGGCTGTATCCCGAGTAAGACAGGACAAGAGCTGCAGAATCATAAATCGCACTTTCGTTCAGAGTAGAAAAATACTGGTAATTGAAAGTAAAATAACTTGTACAGGTAATTTGTCCGAAATCATTATCGCGGTAACGGCCGGCATAGGCCTCAGACACACCGGAAGTATAGAGGGAATCGAGAAGTACGGTCGAAACATCTACCCTGAAAGTATCGATTACGGTAAGATGAGTTTGTGATTCGACAAAATTGTCGCCGATTGTAAATTCATTTATTTTGGTGCATGATGCTAAAATAAGCACCGCAAGGCAAACTAGGACTTTGAAAAATGTGAAATGTTTTGTTAATGAATTCGTTCCCTTCTTTATCATTCCCCGACAGATGATCTTCATATATGATTCTGTTTATGCAAATGAATATCAAATGCCGGTCGGAACAAAGCAAAGTCTACAAACTGGGTAAAATAGTAGACCTACAGGCTGATACTAACGATTTTGTAAAAATGTACAATTAGATTTCCTACATGTTTCCCGCATCCTGATGTTAATATTTATCGATATTTTACATATATTTGTCTACAACTTTGTGGTTTATATCTACAAAGCTTTTTAATCAAATCAGCTTCGGATAGCTTTGTGTCCATTATTCACAAAAAAAAGAAACCATGACATACGGTAAGATTAAGATTTGGTTACAGGTTCTGATTCTGATACTGGCTGTACCAGTCTTTAATTCATGCAAAGATAAAGAAGAGGAGTTGGTGGGAAACTGGGAAAAGATGTCAGATTTTGACGGAATTCCGAGAAGTGATGCGGTTGGTTTCGCAATAGGATCAAAAGGTTATCTGGGTACTGGATACACCGGCGAATACAGGCTGGCTGATTTCTGGGAATATGATCCGATCCGCAATACCTGGACCCAGAAGGCAGAGTTTCCCGGTGTGGCGCGAAATGCCGCTGTGGGTTTCGGAACAAGTACCAGGGGGTATATCGGCACCGGTTTTGATGGCAAAAACAAATACAATGATTTTTATGAATATGATCCTGTTCAGAATACATGGACCCAGAAGGCTGATTTTGCCGGTTCAGCCAGGTATGGAGCCGTTGCCATGGCAATTAACAATAAGGGCTACATCGGAACAGGATATGATTCCAACTATCTGAAAGATTTCTGGCAGTATGACCCTGATACCGACACCTGGACCCAGAAAACGAGTATCGGGGGTGCCAAACGCAGGGATGCGGCAGCTTTCGTTATTAACAACAAAGGATATATTGTAACGGGGATCGACAACGGTGAATACCTGAAGGATTTCTGGGAATATGATCCCGGTACCGATATCTGGAACAAGAAAAGGCAAATAGCCAATACCACAAATGAAGCTTTCGACGACAAATATTCCACAATAATAGGTATCGGCAAAGTCGGTTTCTCCATCGGCGGGAAAGGTTATCTTGCAACGGGCGGACAAACAACCGGATCAGAAGTCTGGGAATACAATCCTGCCACCGATCTCTGGGAACAGAAGACTTCATTTGAAGGAAGTATCAGGACCGATGCCGTCGGCTTTGCAATCGATAACCGTGGTTATGTTACAACCGGCAAAAGCGGAACCTATTACTTTGACGACATTTGGGCATTTGACCCGAATGCCAAATATAATGAGACCGACTGACAGTAAATGCTTTTTTCTCCTTATCCTTTTATCCTCTGTGCTTTTCAGCATACTGATTTCATGCAAAGAGGGGGAGCATCAATACAAACTCAGGGTTATCAGAAGCGGAAACGGCTGGGGTTATGATATCATTGTCAATAACCGGCCTTATATACATCAGCCCTTCATACCGGCTTTGGAAGGTAATATTCCGTTCCGCGACAGGAAAACAGCACGAAAAACAGGCCGGATCGTTATTCAAAGACTCAAAGACCACAAACCGCCCGGACTGACCCGTGAAGAAGTTGAAAAAATATGCAGCCCGGAAACTGAAAACCGGCAAGAATGAATCTGTCCCGATGCGACAGATCATTTTAACCCTCAATGTACCCGAATTCAGGATATCCCGTTGACACAAATTAACTGCCAGAAAAATAACTACTAACCAAAAAACTGAAAAATGCTTAACAGAAACTTAATACCGGCACTCCTTGCATGCCTGATCATTTTTACAGCAGGCTGCGTCAATTCAACCAGACAAATACAGCAAAAGCCTGTGATCATTGGTTACGTGGGAGGATACAATGGAAATATTGTCGAAACCTCACAGATTGATCCTACCCAGCTCACCCATATTAACTATGCCTTCGTCGATGTCAAAGACAACAGGGCATGGCTGACAAACGGTGCAACCGACACAATAAATTTCAGAAAGCTGAATGAACTCAAGAAGATCAATCCCGACCTGAAAATCCTCATATCGGTCGGAGGATGGATCTGGAGCAAGAATTTCTCCGATGCCGTGTTATCCGATACATCCTGCCGGAATTTCGCCCAGAGCTCGGTCGATATTGTCCTGAAATACGATCTCGACGGAGTCGACATTGACTGGGAATATCCCGGAATGATCGGCGACAGCAATGTCTATCGCCCCGAGGACAGGGAAAACTATACCCGGCTTTTCAGGGACCTCCGTGAGATCCTTGATGCCAGCTCAAAACAGACGGGCAAAAAGTACCTGGTCACAACCGCAATCGGGGGTTCAAGGGAATTCCTGCAGCATACACAGATGGAAATTGCACAGAACTACCTCGACTACATAAACCTGATGGCTTACGATTTTGACGGCACCTACGACAACATGTCATCCCATCATTCAAACCTGTATTCACCCCCGAACATGCCCTACATCTACTCGGGTGATGTGTGTATAAGGAACATGATGGCTGTGGGCGTCAAACCGTCAAAGATTGTCCTTGGCACAGCCTTCTACGGGAAGGGCAGGGTTGTAAAGACCACCGACAACAATGGTTTGTACCAGATACCCGTACCGGTCTGGAGATGGCTGGGGGGTGGTTATTCTTACCTGAAGGACAGCGTTGTCAATAAAAAAGGGTTCACCAGGTACTGGGACGCTGAATCAAAGGCCCCGTACCTGTTCAATGCCGATGAAAAGGCATTCATCACCTACGATGATGAGGAATCAACCAGGATAAAGTGCGAATATATCCTGAAAAACAAGCTGGCCGGGATCATGTTCTGGGAATATTTTGCTGACCAGAAACACTATCTGCTGAATGAAATAAATAAATCGTTCGGATATAAATGATCTTTAGGCTTCAGGGGATGAACCAGGTAAAGGAGTTGAGAGCCTTTGCGGATATCCGATACGCAGCCCCGAAAAATATTCCTAAACCGTAATTTCTTCCCGGATATCAACTACGTGTCAGGCTACATACATAACCTTAATAGGAAAGATTCAGTCTGAAATTTCTCTCCTGGGCACCTCCAAGCGGTGATATTACAATGTAACCGTTTGTTGTACCCTTAATTGTTTCAATGATAATACGGTCATTCCCGGGAGATACTCTGACACTTTCCTTAACCAGCCTGTCAAGCGATGGTATAAAAATCACCGTGGGTGCTTTCACTGCCGGGTCTTCCTGCCAGGTCATATTAAAATCGCCGGTCTCGTGGCTGAATGAATAAGAAGAGAGTGTTCCGCTGATGAATTGCGGATAAGGTCTTATAATGGCTCCCGTGAAAAAACTGTAATTCTGAATGTTGTTGAAATAGGTCCAGAATGTATTGCTGAAATGATACTCTTCGAAGAGTTTCAGTATGTTCCTTGCCACAGCTACCAGCCCGGGTGCGTTTCCTCCGAATGCGCCCCATTCTCCGATAAGCACGGGTGAATTCATTCTTTTACCTGTTTCGTTGATCCTGCTGAAGATAAAACTGATACGTTCAGCTCCCTGGCTTCCAACATTCTTTGTGTCGGTGAGCAGATCATATCCGTGTGCAGCATAACCGACGAGAGGATCAATGGTACCGTCCGGGTGCCTGACTGGTTCAAGTGCGCTCCTCATGCCCGTATTGGCAAAATAGCCATGCTCGAGAAAGAGGATATGGGTCGTGTCAACCTGCCTTATGCTGCTTCCCACCTTCTGATAGAAATCACGGAGTTCATTCCTTTCAAACTGCTGATTGATTTCGGTAGCAGCATCAATCACTCTTGCATATACATCGGCCTTTTCGATATATGAAAATGCTTTCATCCGGTTTTCTTCGGAAGCCCACATTGTCATAACCTGTTCTTCATCCTGCACGGTTCCGGTAGCTTCGGCATAAACTCCGGCAAATTCCCTGAGAATTGCAGGAAGTACAGGTATTCCCTGGCTGCCGTTGAATGGTTCGTTCATGATATCATAACCGATAACTGCACTGTTCCCCGCGAATCTTGCCGCAATATGCTTCCACATAAGAGCATAATGATCCTGGAGGCCGATACCGTCGGAGGCTGGAGTATTGGCCCAGAAATGATCGAAAGCTTTTTGAACTGCTGGGCTTATAATGTACGAATCGCTCCATATCTCCCCCTTATGATGGGGTAATCCGTCTGTAATGGTAGCCCATTCCGGTGCTCCGTCGCCCGAGTATGGATCTTTCACACTCATTGAGACGCCGTAAAGATCCTGATGCATGTCGAGCATTACATACAGCCCATTTTCCGCTGCCCAGTTAACCCGTTTTTCAATTTCATCAAGGTATTGCTCATTATAGATTCCCGGTTCCGGCTCAATGCCATCCCAGATAACGCCCAGCCGGATAACATTGAATCCCCATTCTTTCATCTGCCTGTACGATTCAGCCGAGTCCCTGTCGAGATAATTGTCATTCGGATTTTTGTTTACCTTGTTAATGCCGCTGAGTATCACCTGCCTGCCATATGAGTCAATAAATTTTTGCCCGTCCACGGTGATACCGTTGTTTACAATTACGCCAAACTCATATTCCTTTGGCAGGTTTGCCTGTTTACATGCGGTAAATGCCAGTGCAAGGCAGATCACTGTTCTGATCAATTGTTTCATAACCCATTATTGATGGTTCGGATCAGGAATATCCCGGCGCAGAAATAACTCCTGGACTTTTACGCCGGGATTAACCTGTACATGACAAGAACTGTCCCTGTTATTTGGGTACGTACGTCAGTTGGATAAGGTTTGTCGGAAGCATGATCATTTCAGGATCATCACCGTAGCCATAACCACATAGGAATAAAGCAACAGTCATTTTTGAAGGTGTGATGGACTTGATAATGAACCTGTCGATTGTAGGAAAGTCGAGTACTCCGAAATAAGCTCCGGCTGAAAGCTTGACCCAGGTTTTACCGGTGAAGGTGACATCTGCGTGAACCGGCGGAACGTTAGTCTCATCCGGATCGGTGATTGCGTCGACAATAAAATCAGTGGTTCCGAGTGACCAGGTTGCTGTTGCCGGTGGATCGAACGTTGCGGCACACATTCCGATTTCATATACGGGATCGCCGGAAATGGTTCCAGTGGCAACCCCATACACTGCACCTGCAAGTACCTTACCGTTCTTGGGAGTCATTTTGTAGCTGCCGTCTGAAAAGAATGTAAATTCATTGTCATATTCCTCGCCCAGACCGAATAGATCGAGGACATTTTCGGCACTGGGAATGGTTATCGGCATGGCATTCTGAACCGGACCGCCACCGTCCTGTCCGGCAGTATAGGAGGTACTTAGCACCCATGTCTTTCCGTTCACAGCAGAAGGCCCCCCTGTGAGCATCTCCTCTACCGATGCTGCAATGGTAATGTCCTTGGTGACAGAAATTTCACCTCCGTCGCCTTTCACGGTTAACCTGACAGTATATGTCCCCGATTTCTTATATGTGTGGACCGGAGCAGCCTCAGTACTTTTTTCTCCATCGCCAAAGTCCCAGTCATAGGTCTTTACATCAGACACCGTAGGATTAAATGTTACTGTATAACTGTCAATTGTGGCAAAGATCTCAGCCGTTGGCGCAGGTGTTTTTTTGCATGATACGCCCATTACAGCAAAAATTGCTGTAATCATCAGAATTAAGAAATAATTTGTTTTCATGATACTTTTTGGGTTTTAAGTTGCTTAATGATTTTTCATCTGTCCAATACATCCCACCAGACTGGTGTGTCAATCTTATCAGGGCCCTGACGATCGATGGCCGCCTGAAGATTTATTCCGTTTGTCAGGTATTCATTCGTGGCATATTTAAAACGTTTCGGCAGTATTCCGTTTGTAACGCCAAGTGAAAAGATCTCAGCATTGGTTCTTTGCGGGATAACAGGGAAGCCCGTCCTGCGGATGTTGCTCCACGCCTCTACGAAATTAGGGACGAATGCTATCCACATCTGGGTGGATATCTGCCTGAACATGTTTTCGATTGTTCCGCTAAGGGTTGCCTCGGGTTCATCGGTAAGAAATGTATTTGTTTCAGCGGGATCTGCATTCCAGAATTCCAGGTTCCTGATAATGCCTTCACGGTAAAATTCGTTAGGATCTCCAGGAGCCAGGCCGAAAAGAGCTGCCTCAGCCCTGAGAAACCATACCTCTGAAGCACACAGCAGGGTCTGGGGAAGATCCCTTGCATACAGGGCGGGAGAAGGTTTGGAATAATTTGCCCACGGATAGTTGCCAACCTGCAGACTGCTGAGCCCGTTTGGAATACCGACATATCCTCTTCCCGGAACAGGGCTTACAAGGATCTCCAGCCTGGGATCGTTTGTTGAACTGAGCCAGTCAACAAACTTCTCGCTCATCCTGAAATCCTCATTACGGTGAACATCAAACCATGGATTGTACAATTCACTGTTCTCGCTGTCCTGGTGCTTCCAGGCAAAGTTCTGGTCATTGGTCTCAATAAAGGAATTTGCAAAACATTCGGTTATAATCGCAGCGCTTTTTGCCGGGCTGGCAAATCTTGATCTCATTGCAAGCCGAAGCCTGAGCGAATTCGCAAATCTTACCCATTTTGAAAGGTCATTGTCATAAACCGGATCGGCATTTACGTATCCCCTTGAAGGATCAGCGGTTTTAAGGACCTCAATGGCAGTTTTCAGCTGCTCCATCATATCAGAGTAAATGAATTCCTGCGAATCATATTTCGGGTACAGTATTCCATCCATGCCTTTTGCACCCTCCGAATAGGGAACATCACCGTAACAATCTGTTATGGTGGCAAAAATGACAGCCGACACGATTCTTGCGATTGCATTTCTGACATTGTTTTCATGTTTCCCCCCTGCAGTCATGCTTACCACTTTGTTCATATATACTGCAGGGCCCGTATATGCAGCCTGAAACATTTCCTTGTAAACATCCTGGGAATGAAAGTCTTCATAGCTGTCAGCATTTCTCATCTCAGTGCTGGTCACATAGACGTGGGAATATTGTGATGCAAAGCGCATCTGGAACGATCTCAGCCAAAAGTAATCACCAAATGCCATCCTGAGACCGGTATTAAAGAAGTATTCATCCGACAGGTCGTCCAGGCCCAGCGGATCCCTGTTAATTTCCTCCAGGCGCTTGTCACATGCCGTGAGCAGGACTAGAAGCGTTATCAGGACCGGGCAGACAAAACTTTTTACAGATCTTTTCATAAAGTAGCAGTAAAAGGGATCAGAAATCGATTTTTACATTGAAACCATAAGTGCGTGTTGACGGCAAGGCGGAATGTTCAAATCCTCCTCCGACATTTCCGCTTGAATAACCTGATTCAGGATCTATATCTTTCATAGCATTGTAGATGCAAAGAAGATTATTTGCGATGACAGATACAGAGAGCCCCTTTGCAGGAAAGTTTTTCAGTATTCCGGCAGGAACGGAATAGGTCAGAGATATTTCCCGCAGTCTTGCGTTGGTAGCATCAAGGAGCCATTCCGTTCCTATCTCCTTCGACCAGATATTGTACCACCTGTACATGGGATCAACGGGGGCCGCATTTGGCTGACCGGTATTCTCATTGAATCCCTTCTCAATATACCCGTTGGGGTCAATTCCCGGTAAAGGGACCGAATAAAGGTATTCGGGATCATGCGTCGAATACCATTCCTCACGGCCGGTAAGGGTCTCGGCCGAAGTTCCGAAAAGACACCGGTAGGCTTTTCCTATTGAATAAACGTTTCCTCCCATACGAATATCAACAAGTGCTGCAAGGGAAAAGTTCCCGTATGAAACCTTCCCCGATATACTGCCGGTCCAGTCAGGTGTTATTTTTCCCATTCTTTTGTATTCCCCGGCCAGAACAAAACCATTGTCATCAACAAGTACACGGCCAAATGCATCGCGTTTAAAATCCCTGGTATAAATTAGGCCGTACTCTTCTCCGGGCACAGCCTGTATTGTGGCAAACCATGTTTCATCGAGGAGAAATGAACTGGCGTTTTTGTAGAGCTCCTTCACCATTGTCTTGTTTTTTGACCATGTCAGGGTCATATCCCAGTTGAACTTTCTGCTCCTGATGACTGAAAAATCAGCTTGCAGTTCTATACCCCTGTTCCTCAGGTCGGCAGCATTCATAACTTTCCTGTTGAAGCCGCTCGAGACCGGGAGCTGTACTCTTATTATCTGATTGTTTGAATTTGTCGTATAAGCAGTAACATCGAGAATTATGCGGCTGTTCAGGAATTCGAGATTTACACCTGCTTCCCAGCTGTGTGTAAGTTCGGGCTGAAGATCATATGTCGGAAGTACGTCGCTGAAGGTACCGAACGGATATGGCAGTTGCGACTGGGACACATAAAAATACTGATTTGTTTCATAAGGATTGGTATCATTGCCCACTTTGGCAAATGAAGCACGCAATTTCCCTGATGAAAGTATTCTGGTATCTGTATTAAGTGCCTTTGTGAACAAAAAGCTGAGGTTTTCAGAATGATAGAAATATGAGTTGCTGCCTGGCGGCAGAGTGGATGACCAGTCGTTTCTCAGGGTAACATCAAAGTAAAGCCATTCCCTGAATGATACCTGTCCGAGACTGTAAACGGAAAACACTTCCTTTTTGCTCAACCATTCATTGGTGCTGTAGCTCCAGCAATTTGATATTGCATAAAACTTGTTGATCTTAAGGTTTGATCCGTACTGACCAATACCGCGGCTGTAATTATAGCGATAGTTGCCCCCGAAATTGACTGTATATTTCAAATCCTCACCCAGGCGGTTTGAATAGTTTGCCAGAACATCGCTGTTCCATTCAAGGAAATTGGAAATTGAATTGTAAACACTTCCGTTAACATTGCCTGAGCAAATACTCCCCTTTGCAAGATCGCTGTGATTCAGCCTGTATGTCATGTCGAGTCCCGACCGGGCAGTAATATCCAGTCCGGGCATAACGATTATTTTTCCGGAGAAAACTCCCTGCACACGGTGTTTCTCCTCCTCGTTATCCTTGTTATATAGCTGCCAGTATGGATTTCCGGTATAGACATCCTTTGTCCAGAGCAGCTCTTTTCCGCTGTCATCTTCATAATTGTTCCTCAGGTAATCGTTGCTTATGTTTCTTGGGGCCTGCGAAAGGTAATAGGCAGGGTTTCCCGGTCCTTCTGCAACTTCCGGGCGGCCGGTGATCTTTGAATGCATATAGGCAATCTTACCGTCGAGTTCGAGTATATCCCTTGACCTGGAAAAACCCCTGAGGTTAATGGTTTGCCGTGTCAGATTGTTCCGCGGCACTATACCCTTGTTGTTCTGTGTGGAGAAGGATGCCCTGACGCTTGATTCGGGAGTGCCCGTTTCAATGGTAACAGTATTAGCCTGCATTGATCCGGTGCGGAAGAAATCCCTGAAATTACCGGGCTGCGGGGAAAAGGGAACCATGTCACCGGCATATCCCCGGACCATTTGTCCTTTCATTTCAGGGCCCCAGCTCCATCCCCACGGGAAGCCGTCATCAGGGACCGATGCAGGGTATGTTCCAAACGATCCGTGGCCGTATTTGTTTTGAAGTCGGGGCAGCAGCAAGGGGGTTTCAGCAACAATGGATGAGTTTACGGTAATTCCCAGTCCTTTCGATTCCGCGCCCTTTTTCGTTGTGATGAGGATCACACCGTTGGCGCCTCTTGATCCGTAAGCTGCAGCAGCCCCTGCACCTTTCAGGATGCTGATATTTTCAATGTCATCGGGGTTAATGTCACCAAGGGCATCGCCACCGGATGATCCTCCCCACCTGCCGCCGCTGGAGTGTCCGGCATCAACCGGTATCCCGTCAACAATGACCAGCGGCCTGCTGTCTTTTGTGATCGACATTACCCCCCTGAGTATCACCCTGCTTGATCCGTCAACGCCGCCGGCCGTTCTCGAGATATGCAGCCCGGCGACCTTGCCTGCAAGAGTGTTTATCATATTGTTGTTACCTGATTTTTCTATGTCAGCGCCCTTTACTGTTGATATGGAATACCCAAGCGAACTTTTCGTCCTGTTGACATTGAGAGCGGTCACAACAACCTCATCGAGAGCCTGAATACCTTCTTCCATTGAAACATCAATCACCGACCGCCCTGCAACCGGGATTTCAACAGTATTATAGCCTATAAATGAGAAAGCAACAATTTCAACATTCCCGGGGACACTGACTGAATATTTGCCGTTGATGTCAGTCAGTACCCCGATATTCGTTCCCCTGAGTGTAACGGTTACACCGGCAATCGGTTCTCCTGTCGATGAATCCGTAACCCGGCCACTAAGCTGTATATCCCTGGCCTGGGTCCCGGCAGTCACGGCAATCATATTGCTTCCCATAAGTCTGAACGACAGGCTGGTTTGCCGTTTCAGCTCATCCAGCATCTCGGCTACCGTTAGCTTTGTTGATGACAGTGTTACTCTCTGATCAGGATTAATAAGATCATCATTGTAGAAAAACCTGATCTCACTTTTATCCTGAACACTTTTAAAAAGTTCTGCCAGGGTCATTGTGGTTGACGGCAGATTCAGCCTTGTTTCCTGTCCCCACATATTGTTGAGGCCCGGAAGCATCAGTAATGCCAGAAAAGCTGCCTTGCGCCAGTTTTTGAGTATTTTACGGTAGGTTAGGTTCATTCGGGATGGATTTTGAGTTAAATGTCAGGGGGTTTTTCTGCAGGAAAAAAGAACTATCTCTCTTCCCGAAATCTTAAAATCAAGGTTTGAAGTAATCTTTAGTACTTCCAGCACCTGCTCGATTGTTTCATCCTCAAGTACGCCGGTGAAACGAAGATTTTTGAGGTCCTGTTCCTCAAAACTTATTTCAACATCATATTTTCTTTCCAACCTGAGGGAAAGGTCCGCCAGCAATTCACTCTGAATAATGAGTCTGCCGCTGATCCATGATGTGTATCTTTCAGTATCTATTCCCTTTGATATGAGTACCCGGCCCTTGTCCGAATCATCCGCGACAACCGGTTTGAGCCACGTAAACTGCTCCGATGGTTTTAGGAACATTCTTTCTTTCCTGTGACCGGGAATTTCAATGCTGACCGATCCTTTAACAAGGGTTGTCTCAACGGACGGATCTTCCGGGTATGCTTTCACATTGAAGACGGTTCCGTGTGCGGCAACCATTGCTCCCGCCGCACAAACCGAGAAGGTATGCCGCGCATTATGCACTACTTCAAAATAACCTTCGCCTGAAAGATCAACATTACGGTTGCTTCTGCCATATCCCTGATCATATGAAATTTTTGAGTCCCCGTTGAGGGTCACCTTTGTACCGTCGGGAAGTATTGTTACGGATCTTGATCCTGCAGGCACTTCAACAACGAATCTCTCCTTACGGATGATCCTGCTGTCCCATAAGTGCAGTGCGCCGATGGCTATAACCATTCCTGCAATGACTGCAGCGGCCAGCACCGGAACCCTGAGTCTCCTCTGCTTTTCCATGCGTATGACGGGCCACCTTTTGGCCCGAAGGCGTTTCTCAAGCTGCCTGTATCCCTCCCGGCACTCGCTTTCAGCCATATTCTCAGGCACCGATGCAAGAGCCCATATTTCCCTGAAGTCGGCGTACTTTTCTGCCTCATCAGGATTGGACTCCAGCCAGGCATGCAGAATTTTCAGTTCTTCAGCAGAAATTTCGCCGCCTTCCAGCAGATTAAGAAATATATGCTCAATATTGACAGATGGATCCATTTTGTTCAAATGTTATGATAAGACGTTTATAAAAGTGAGATCACTTAGTCGGAAAGGGATTTTTTAACCGTTTCCCTTAAAAATTTCAGGGCTGCGTATATGTGTGCCTCAACGGTCCTGGAGGAGATATCAAGTTTTTCCGCTATCTGCTTATGTTTCAGTCCATGAAATCTGCTCATAATGAATATCCTGCGGCACTGTTCGGGAAGTTTCTCAATTGCCGACTCAACAATATCACATGTTTCATTGTAAATTATTGAGTTCAGGGGTTCGGGTGCAGCATTACCGGAGGAGGTCTGGCCCGACAATATTTCCACCAGCTCCCTTTCATATCCTGAAAAGCGCTTCTGCTTCCTGATATGATCTATTGCGGAATTTCGGACACTGGCAAACAGGAATGCCTTCAGAGACGTGTGAATTTCAAAGTTCTTCCTGTTTTCCCAGATGCGGAAGAAGACATCCTGGATAATATCTTTTGCAGTTTCCCTGTCAATAACAAGGCTTAAAGCATAGGAAAAGAGCGACCGGTAACAGGCAGCAAACAGCTCACGGAAAGCATCTGTGTCGCCCCTGGATATTCTCTGAATCAGATCTCTTTCCTCCGACATGAGAAACGGATTGTGACACAAATATAAGTTTTATGTTTAAGAACTGATTTTAAATGAAATATCATTGCAACAATCATTCCCGGACGGGTCAGATGCCAAAGCCGCCCGCCATACCCGGTTAAGGCCCGGGCATACTGGCGGAATAGTTTTATTTAAAATGATCTCAGCTGTCGCACTGCACCGGGAGTTTACCCCATCATGTGATCCGGTTGCAGTTCGCTAACCCGGCCTGCGGCTGCTGCCTTTGGCAAAGGGGATTTCATTGCCGGTTCGTGATGAATCTGGCAGGCAATCGCAAGCCTGTTATCAAAGAATAAACGTATGTATGTATTTTATCATAACTGTCTGGTTGAAAAACCTGGGATATTCCGGAACTGAACCTGATCCTGAGATCCGCCGGTTATCATTCAGGACAAGATACAGGTCATTTCCCTCTCTTGGATTATACCTAAGCCTGAAATTGGTCAGGAGATTATCGTAAGAATTGACATATTGCACCATGACAGCCGCTGTAAGTTTGGTGCTGAACATCACAAGAGCCTTTGCATTGACGAGGTGAATATTCAGTGAATTGTTGCTGGCCCTGTCAGGAAAACGGATGGCATTGAAATCATAGTTTACCGACAGGTTAAAACCAGAGGAAATGTTGAAATTGACCATGGTCATGGTACCGTATCTCAGGCCATCATAGAACTGGCCGGCGTTGATACCGGTCATTACAGATATCATTTTTGAGTTTGGGGTTGAAAACATCATTTGTCCATTGGTAAAAGTGTATTCATTTGCTTTTACAACGACGTTTTCAGAAAGGTAGAAATCGTTCCTGACACCTTCTTTCCGGACTTCAGCTGAAAGCCCGGCATTTATTCCTTTTTTTGTCCCGATATTGATACCGGGCGTAATCATTGCCGATTCAAGATTCCCGTCATCAAGGCGGTTATACTGTTCCGCCATAACGCTTACACTGTAGTTGTAAATCCTGGATTTTTCGCCGGGGAACCATCCATATGAAAGCCGGCCGTTCAATCCCTGAACCGCCCCTCTCATAACGAATCCGACACCGGGTTTAAGTTGTTCACCTGAATAGGTGTAGTTGAACCTGTAGGCAAATCCTTTTTCATTTCTTCTTTCCCAGTCGACAAGAATGAATGACGGATCAAGTGAATTCATTTTGTTTTCAAGGTTGCTGTCGTATGTCTGTGCCCATTTTACATTCAGGTAATCGACGCCGAACAGGCGGAATATTCCGTCAATTCCGTAACCGAAGTTTTTGTAACCGTTCATCCCCAGCCTTGAGGTGATAATTCCTCCCACATAGCTATTCTGGTTAATAACCTGCCGTCGCATTCTGAGGACGCCGAAATTTTCACCCGGAACGGAATCATGGGCTCCGGTCTGCATATTTAAAAATCCCGTATCCCATCTTCCCATTCTTCCCGTTATTCTGGCACCGCCGTATATTCTAACCGGCGATCCGTTAAAAACGCCGATGCTCCTGCTGTAGAACATATTGTCAGAGAATCCTCCGAGGCTGAAATCAAAGAGGCTGGATCGTTCCTGGAAAAATTTCCTCTTTTCAGGAAAGAAAAGTGAGTAACGTGTCAGATTAACCTGCTGATCATCCGCTTCTACCTGTGCAAAGTCGGTATTTGCGGTTAAGTCGAGTGTAAGGTTGCTGTTGATGTTGTATTTAATATCCAGACCTGCATTATATTCGGGCTTTTCATTCCTGACATAACCGGTCTGCAGTTCATTGAGATTGTATTCACGGGTTCCTCCTCCCAGGAGGTAAGGAGAAATATATACCGGTTTTGATGGTTTTACCCCTTCAATAATTATTTCCTGAGCAAGAGAGGGTTTGTTTGAGGCAATCATGCCATACTTTGGATCTATTGCCGGATAGGTGTCAGTCTCATTGTTGGCGCTAATGTTCCTGCACACAATAAGTCCCATTGTTGTAACATCCCCGGAAGGTTTGAATTTCAGGCTGGAAAAAGGGATCTTCATTTCCACATGCCAACCCTTATTGTCAATTCTGGTTTTCACGTCCCAGAAGGTATCCCAGCTTATGTTAAATGAGGAATTCAATCCGAACCCGCCGCCGTTCATTACGGCATCATTGGAAATAGTGAAATCGGTTCTGATCCCGTTGGGGGAAGTATAAAATACCAGGGCATTCTCCTTATCGTTGTAGGTATCGAGGATGATACCGAATGCATCATGGCCGAAAAGCCTGTCGTCGCGTTTCCTTGTGACGGCAAAGATCTTACCGGGATCATTCATATAAAGACTGGCTCCGATCCACAGGAAATGATCGTCATAGCCGATACGCACTTCGCTTGCTTCAGAAGGTTCAGCTCCAAAAACCGGACTGTGCATGGTCATGGGGAGATAGGTCAGATTAGCCCATTCGGGCTCATCAGGTATGCCGTCGAACAGAATTTCGCCTTTAATTCTTTTTATATTCACCGCCTCACCGGGAAAAATTTTCGTAGTGATGATCAATAATGAGACTGCCAGCAGTATAATGGGTTTTGTCATAAAAATTCCAAATGATGTAGAAGCGCAAAATTAACAAGTTTAAAACAGGCTGGTCACTGCCGCGCCTGCGGCGGGAAAAAAGTACTGTCAGCACAGTGCACCCGGCGATGCTCATTCAAATAAAGAAACATAAGATATATCCGGCCAGGGCAGAAATAAGGTCAACGTGAAAGCATTCCGTGATTTACGCTGATCCTTATTTCGCTGCCGGCATTATACAGAATATTTTCCGACTTGCTGTCCGGGTGTTCAGGGTGCTCAGAATTCAGCGACAAGAGAGAGCCACTTGCCTGCGGATGAAGACCATACTTCCTTATAGACGGCCGTATTGATATTTGGCCAATAGGGAATGTCACCGTTGAACTTCGACTGCATCCCAACCGGTATTTCTCCCACGGTTTCACCGGGCAGTGCAGTATATTGCTGAGCGTAATTGCTGCCTTCTCCCCAGATCATGGACTGGCCGAACGGGTTTTTGCCCACCACCCAGCATAACTGCTGTTCGGCAATATTGATAAGTTCCTTGTCGTTCAAAAATTTACCGCATAAAGCAGCTGCTTTTCCAGTTGCCAGATGAACCGCAATGTTACCCTTGAATGAGAACCAAACGGGAAATACTCTCAGGTAATGCTCATTGTCGAGTTTCACTCCATTGTTAAGTTGTTCCATGTAATCCTTCTCGGGTTCCTTGCTTCTTCCGACCTGCCATCTGAAAAAATTGATCGTGTCCTTTACCTCGTCCTTGTGATAAACGCCGCTGGGGAGCATTCCGTAAGGGGCAACATAGCTCATGAGTTTTTTGAGATACTCCCCGTAGATCCTGATTGAGTTTTCCCATTTGCCGTAATCCTTGTGACCGGGCTGGGTAAGGCAGAGTTCAGTAAGTGCCTGCATGAATACCTGATCGCGCGACTGGTGGTTGAAATGCACAATTGATTTTTTGCCAAGATCGCGGTAGAAGAATCCCCTCAGCTTGTCCTTGTCATTCAATGGCTCGGTTCTCTGGCATTTAAGAACATACTGGATGAATTCAGCAGCCTTGTCAGCATAGTATTTGTCGCCGGTAAGCCTGTAGATCTGGCTTGCCGCCCATGAAACCGATGCCATATACTGGCTCTCCGAGGCCATATATGCATGACCGCCCCAGTCAAAGACCATTTCGGCATAGCCTTTTTCTTCAAACCGTTTCAGGGCAAAACCAAAATCTTCGGTTGCGGCCTTTATAAGATGACCCTTCAGCATTTCATCGTGTGATATGCTCAATGCTGCATAGGCCTCAATGCCTGAGAAAAGGAAGTTTTCAAAACCGCTGTCGTGAACTCCGGCCTGGTGCCAGCCTTTGTCGTCATCTGTACCCAGGTAGCCGTCGGTCCACAGATTGGTACCCCAGTTCTGTACCCTGAATCCACCGCCAAGCCTCGTTTTAAGAATATAATCAAGTCCCCATTCAGCTTCTTCAAGTGCCCTGTTGTAAAGGTCGTGATTATTATTCCTCTTTGCGTTGTTTGCCACTTCGAACAGCGAAAAGGCAACCTCTGCAGTTTGCAATGACTGCTGCGACATATCGGCAGCATCGTGCCAGCCGCCGTGAACAGGAAAGATCTTGTCATTGAACACGGCGTGATGATCGCCATGACATGCACCGTGTTTGTCGGGCACCGGATAACCGCAGCGCTCGCAGAAAACAAAATTCAGCACCCTCCACATGGAATTTTCCCATATGCGCTTGTTAATAAAGAACGGCTGTGTTTCGATCTTTCCCACCCTGAGGAAATACTCCCCGACATCCCTGAAGTCAGTGAAATTAAGGATCTTGAATTCTCCCAGCCGGGTCTTTGTCTGGGTGATGTTACCTTCATAGGCAACCCTTGAGGTGGCTTTGTCGACAAGCTGGAACCTGGAAACATTTTCACTTGTTCTTACAATTGCTGTCTTTTCGCTGTTTAGCCCATAACCGGTGGTTGAGAAGATGATCCTGTCTTCTGCGGGGATCCATCCGCTGACCACTTCAGGTTTTTCAACAACCTGCAGTTCAATGGCGTCTATGTCAAACTTCAGTGAGTCGCCCATTGTCTGCTCCCTCCCGAAGATCTCAATGGCCAGAGATATCTTTGTGACCTTGTCGCGGGCCAGTTCGGGTATTTCAACAACGCAATCGTTCCATTGGCCATTGACAAGGTTCATCTCATGGATCCCTTCCCTGCCAAAAGGATCGGGAACCTTCTCCTTTCCGTCGTTCTCAAAAAGGAGGTTCAGATAGATGGATCTTGCGCCTTCACAATCGGGGAAAACCCTGAGCCTTACCCTGTTGTATTTCTCAAGATTCCTTCCTCCCACATCGTAGCTGGCCACAGACGATCCTCTTCCTATGCCCCAGCCGGGATATTTATCCGGAACTGCAGGTGCGACGAGCCTGAGACTGTGTTTTCCCGATACGGAACGTTCCGATGTCAGCCTCATGCCTCCCACCCCGCTGTGAGTCCATTTGCTTAAGTCTTCCATATCACAGAGCATATCCGAGACCAGAACTTTCTTCGTGATCGCGAATGCCTCATAAGACTTGCTGTGATCCAGTGGCAGCGGCCGGTGAACATATCCCGAATTTTTAATATCCGATATCAGCTTATCATCTATCTGTGAATAAACAGAAACTAATGGAAACACAATGATCAGTAATAGTAGCAGTTTTTTCATGATTGTTTTTTGTATTGTTTGGTTTAGTATTAGTTATGGTGATTAATTGACTTTATTGATTGCATCGAGGATCTCCCGTCCGAACGCCATGCATTCCGGTCTTTTCAGATTGTCATACTCTTCCATGCCAGGTATCTTTTTCATCATTTCACATACTTCTGGTTCCATCAGCCCCCAAGTGATCCTGCCAAGGAAAATCCGGGAGGGAACCTGCCCGGCTCCCGACAGGGGTGCAAGATAATCCTGGATAAAGGTCCTGTATTGTTCATTTCCTACAGGCTGGCGCATATTGCCGCAAACGGCGAAAAGTCCCCTGACTTTTCCTGAAACGGCAGCCCTGTTCTTCTCCAGGAAATTCTCAAGCTGCCCCGGTACCTTATTCTGCCTGATCGATCCTCCTATGATAAGATGATCATATCCCGAAATATCAGGATCCTCCCTTACATCAAATACATTGGCGATACCATCCATACCCTCGGAAATCCATAAAGCCGCATCACGTGAAGTACCGCACCATGTAGCGTAAATGACTGCTATCCTTTTATCTGAAGGCATAGGATAATATTCAAGCCCTTTTGCCTTCCCGGCCAGAAAAAAACTTCCAATTCCCAGGAATCCTTTTTTTATAAATTCTCGCTTTTTCATTTCTATTGACTTTAAGTTTAGGCGATTCTTTAAAAATGAGGGTATACCTTGTACAAAAATACACTATGTTTGCTATTCTGAAGAAGTACTATACTTTTGTATACCGGTATTCATAAAAAAACAAATATCGGTTTAAACCATTATGGATAAAAATCTGACTTTTGAAGAGATCAAGGCATGCCCTGTTAGATGTGTACTGGCAATCAATGATACCTTGAATGTAATTACAGGAAAGTGGAAATTGCCCATAATCGGATCCCTTCTTTACAATAAGAAGCGATTCACCGAGATCCAGCAGAATATTCCGAAGATAACCCCCCGTATGCTGTCGCGGGAACTTAAGGAACTTGAATTAAACGGGATGATAAAAAGGACGGTTGTCAGCACAACACCTGTTACGGTAGAGTATGAGCTTACAGATTCGGGGCTGAAGATCAGGGAAGTGCTTGATAAAATGCTGCAATGGGGTATTCAGCACAGGAACAACCATTTCACATCCGACAGCTCTGGTTAGCATTTCACCAGTCACAGGAGCCGGGCCGGCGTGTATGCTCCGTGTTTCCGGGAGGTTTCCCAACCCGGAATCGTTAAGAAAGATCTCATTATATCTGCCGGAATAGCACCAGTCAGCCGACATTCCCCGACGGAGATCAATTGGAACCTGTTTATTTTAAGGATGATAGAATTACTTTACCTGTAGAGCAGGTATTTCTCCCGTATCCCGGCAAACTTTGCCAGGTCCTCCTGCCAGGTCTGCCGTATCATTTCAGCACTCATTCCCTTTTGTATTTGTTCTCTCAGGACAGGACCTGCAGCCAATACGTCAAAATAAGGCGTAAAAAATTTATCCTTATCAGGATAATCGCGATATGCAGAAATGATCCATTCGAGATTGAGTTTTGGGGCAGGTACGGTTTTATCGGCCATTGCATTTCTCAGGTCAGTGCCAAAGCATTTTACTCCGAGCAGGGGAGGATTTTTGGCACCGGGAACACTTCGGGGCGTAAAGCTGAAACCCCGGTCGGGCAAATTGGGGGATCCAAAAACCTGGAATGGGAAATCAGTACCTCTTCCAAGGGAAATATTCGTACCTTCAAAAAAACATATTGAGGGATAGAGGTATATGGCTGTCTGGTTGGGCAGGTTAGGTGATGGTTTCACAGGCAGCTCATAGAGTGTTTCATGGGTGTAGTTTTCACACGGGATCACTGTAAGATCGCATCTGACGCCATTTTTCAGCCAACCCTCCCCGTTGAGCATCATTGCGTACTCACCCACTGTCATTCCGTGAACCACCGGTACCGGATCCATTGATACAAACGTGCGATGCAGTGTGTCGGCTACATTTCCATCGATATAGAATCCATTGGGATTCGGTCTGTCAAGAACAATGCACCTGACATTATTTTCAGCACATGCTTCAAGTACGTAGTGCAGTGTTGAAATGTAGGTATAGAACCGGGCGCCGACATCCTGAATGTCGAAAATGACCGCATCAAGTCCTGCAAGATCGGCCGGGGTCGGTTTAAGATGGGATCCGTACAGGCTCGTGAGAGGAATACCGGTGGAAGGATCCCTTCCGTCAGCAACTTTTTCACCTGCATCGGCCATATCCCTGAACCCGTGTTCGGGTGAAAAAATAACCACGGGCCTTATGCCGCTGCCAACGAGAAAATCCACAAGGTGAACCTTCCCGGCCATGGAAGTCTGATTGGCCACAACTCCGATTTTGCGGCCCTTAATCAAATGAATATACTCACCGGCCCTCTCTGCGCCGGGAACAGGATCCCCGCCGGCATAGATGCACGATCCGGCCGACAACAGCATTACCGCAAAAGAAACAATATTAACCACTTTTGTCATGGCTTACTGATTTGTTTCCGTAAATCTAATGTTTTTTTTGCATGACTGAAACTGCCTTCCTGAAGTACAATTAAGCCCGCCGGTCCTTGCAGTATTCATGCCAGTCGCCCATGCAGGAAGGCGCCATTCGGGGATTTCCTCCTGTCCCCTGCCGTAAATGTGCAATTTCAATCTTAGCCGTGAACATCGCTACGATGGTTTATCTTTTTTGATTCTCAGGAGTTTGTCAAAGAATTTATTAAATTTGACCACTTGACTGATTCTATGAATCTTCCGTACTTCATAGCCAACAAGCTTATCAGGGGGCGCCGTAAAGGAATGTCGTTCTCGAGGCCCATCAATATCATCGCCATAATAGGCATTGCATCGGGTCTGGCCGTCATGATACTGGCTGTCTCGATTCTGACCGGATTCAAGCAACAGATAAGGGATAAAATTGTCGGATTCGGTTCCCATATACAGGTACTGAACTTTGATTCCAACATATCATTTGAGACGGCCCCGATCAGCGACACCCAGCCGTTTGTGCCTGCAATAAGGAATATACCAGGGATCAGACACCTGCAGGTCTTTGCAACCAAAGCCGGGATAATCAAAACCGGTCAGGACATCCAGGGAGTGGTACTGAAAGGCGTTGACAGCGATTTTGACTGGAGCTTCTTCAAAAGCAACATAGTGGCAGGCAGTACTTTCACGGTTACTGACTCAGTTCGTACAAATGATGTCATTATATCCAAAAGGATATCTGACCTGCTGAAGCTCCGGACAGGCGATTCATTTGCCATGCATTTCATCCAGGATCCGCCGAGGAGCAGGAAATTTACCATCTGCGGCATTTATGAGACAAGCCTTGAAGAGTTTGACAGGATGTACGTTTTCTGTGACATAGGTCACATTAAAAGACTGAACGGCTGGAGCAACGATCAGGTTAGCGGATTCGAGATCTTTATTGATGATTTCAGAAAGCTTGATGAAATGACCATGGCCGTCAGGGATGCAATAGGTTACAGGCTTACCGAGGACGATACCAAATTCAAGGTTACAAACATCAGGGTCAGGTACCCGCAGATATTCGACTGGCTCAATTTCCAGGACATGAACGTGATAATAATAATAACGCTCATGCTTATCGTTGCAGGATTTAACATGATTTCCGGCCTGCTGATACTCATCCTCGAAAAAACCAACATGATCGGCATACTCAAAGCCCTGGGTTCAGAGAACAAGATGATCAGGAAAATCTTTTTATACCAGGCAGCGTACCTTATCGGCAAAGGACTTTTCTGGGGGAATATTATCGGGCTCGGACTGGCCATTCTCCAGCTGCGCACAGGCCTGATAACCCTTGACCCCTCGTCATACTACATAAAAACCGTGCCTGTGAATCTCGATTTTATCCACATTCTTCTGCTTAACGCGGGAACCATGGCTGCCATTATCACCATGCTGCTTGTACCATCGCAGCTGATCAGCAGGATCACTCCGGTTAAGGCAATAAGATATGATTGAATTTAAAAAGGCAGGGACTGATTATTTTCATACGTCCGGACCGGCAGGTTCAGAACTGCCTGCGGCCGGGCCAGTTTGCAGTTCCCGATGAGGAAATGGCGTATTTGTTTTCAGACACAATATTCCGGTAATGCTCATACCTTTCAAGGATCTCATTTACAAACGCGACCGACTCTATTCCCCTGAAATACCCGTTTTTCACAGATGAATCGCTGTAATATTTCGATTCGGATTTTTTCTGGAGCCATTTTTCAACATTGTCTTTCCAGACCAACGGATCATATCCGAATTTGGCAGCAAGGTTCATTGCATCAAGGATATGCCCGGGACCGGCATTATATGCAGCCAGAATAAAACGCACACGTTCATGCACATCAGGGATTTTCGGATCAAAGATCGAATGGAGCCAGTTTATGTATTTCACACCGGCATATATATTGTTTCCGGGGGAGGAGGTAATGTCGATCCCGAAATTTTTACCGGTGCGTGGCATGATCTGCATCAGGCCGTATGCCCCTACCCTTGATCTGACATGAGGATTAAACCTCGATTCCTGGCAGATGAGGGATGCCAGAAGGCGCCAGTCCCAGCCAATGGTATCGCTGTAGGTCTTGATCAGATCATCATATGGTGAGATCCTGCCTGTGGTCAGGGTGAAATAATTGCTTTTTGCAATGGCACCCGAACGGGGATTCCTGAAATACTTGGCATACAATAATGCATAGGTATTGGTCTTTCTGAACGACACAATCCACTCATCAATTGCGGCAAGGAGCTGGTCCGAGTGAGTTTTCCTCACTCCCCATGAAACTTCATGGACAGGCCCCAGGGGAGTATTAACGTCGATCGCGGGATAATATGTTGAATTGACAAGTGCAATATCTTCATCGCATACTGCCAGTTCAATCGCTCCATTATCAACCAGCTGTATGAGTTCCTCCGATTCGAAGGGGAATTCTTTCACTGAAAATGCCCGGCCGGTTTCCTTTGTAAGCGATCTGAGATACCATGCATGGGAGGAATGTTCCTGCACATAGATGGTCCTGCCCTTAAGTCCGGAAGGTTCCCTGATAAGGCTGTTTTCAACCTCACCGGCAGAAATTTCATTCCATCCGTCAGGTTTTCTCTGTACCAGGACATGCCTGGTCTGGCTGATTGGTTCAGTAAATCTGATTTCCTTTTCCCTCGGCGGAGTAACAGCCAGGTTCATTGCAAGGATGTCGGCCCTGCCGGTATGCAGCATATCAATCGCCTTGTCAATACGATTCTCAGTAACAATCTCGATGCCGACTCCGAGATGCTTCGACAAAGCCTGGAGCATCTCGTACTGGAATCCCATCGGTTCTCCCCGGTACAAAAAATAATTGGTCGAATTGAAATCGGTCAGGGCAATAAGCTTTCCCCTTGCCCTGATTGAATCAAGGTCAATGGATACCGTATCTCTCCTGTGCAGTTTACCGCTTCTGGTGGCACATGATGCTGCGGAAAGCATCAATGCAGCAATTATCAGGAAGGAAAGGTGCCTTGTCAGGGATCCTGTTGCTGTTAATTTCAAATGATGCCTGTTTTATTCATTGGTGCAAAGATACCACAATTTTTCAATCATAAAAAGTCCATGCAATTCCGTATCTGAACATCCTGACATTCTGGGGGTAAAACGGCACCATATAGTACTCGTATCCCATGAGGCCCGAATTGACATGGTCGACCATTATAAAGATCCTGGTCCTTTTAAGCTTGATATTCAGGAAAACATTGATGAAAGGATAGTTTCCGGTTTTAATCTTGTCCTGCCTATGGAAAATCCCCGTTGCAGGAATATAGGAGTAGGAATTGTAAAGGGTATGATACGTAACATCGGCTCCAAGCTGAGTATTCAGTGCCCCGTTGGTTCTGGGGAACCTGAAAAGATGTTCAAAATATCCTGCTGATTTTACGGTAACAAGAGGAAGGTCGAGGATCTCCGCATTGCTGCTTTTCTGTATCAGCACATCGGATGCAAGATGGAACTTCCATGCGCGAAGATCCTTTCTGATATGCAATGAGGCCACTGAAAGACCTCCCGTATGCTGTGAAGGAAGCGCCAGGGTGTCAAAATCCGTATAATTGTCAATGATTGCGTAATTGAACTTCATCTCCAGATTCCTGGCAGGAAATGAGACTCCGGCACCCAGGTTCATCCTGAAAATCCTGTTAAAGCTGTTCTGCCATTCAAAATTATTGCTCCCCCAATGGGTGAACCATATTGACGGTGTTCTATTGGTCATACTCCCCCTTAAGGTCAGCAGGGCTCTTCCCTTCCTTAGATCAAAGACCTTGTTTATCACCCCGTCGAGAATAAAATCACCTGCCCTGTAACCGCTGAAGAACAATTCACCTGAAGCCGACCAGTTGAATTTGTCGCCGATATTGTTGTATAGGCGTCCGACAAGGACAGTACCGGTCTTTCGCCATGAAGCAGTGTCAGCTGCCATTGTGTCGATATGGGTCGGAATTATCTGGCCATACCTGAACATTTCATTTCGAAGTCCGACACCCCCGCCAAGCCTGACCTTACGCGTGGTATCTGTAACAAAATCAAACCTGATGGTATTTTTTATGCTCCTTGCAGAAAGCGAATCGAAGGTTAAGGCATTGCTTATATAAATTGAATCGTAGAAACCCGTTCCGGGTGAATCGTCGGAGTATGTCCTGCGATTGTTGTCAATAAGGAGTATATGCGAGAATGTTCCGCTGAGCCTGAAAGACCTTTTTTTCAAACCAGTGGTATCAGTCACATCCGGACGGATCTTCCCCGGGGTGTATTTATTCACAAGCATCATATTCCAGTTCCTCAGGTAACTTTTGGCTGAATTCAACCTTCCAAGAGAGACAGACACATCGCGCGTTTCATATTCCTTCAGCTGGTCGGGATTGCTAATTCCTCCGTTCTCGCCTGCCCTCAGGTGATTCAGGCCCCATGCCATATACATTTTATATTTCTCTCCCCTGTAGGAAGTAAAGAATGTGAAATCCTTGTCGTTCGAACGCTGATAACTGTACTGGCCAAGGCTGTAAATTATCTTATAGTCAAGCCCGAAATTCAGAAATCTGTTTACATTCTGGGAGTGTCTGATCCTGAATGTCTGTTCAGCCTTTTCCCTTGCGCCTCCGTAGGTCCATACCAGCTCGGTGAAAGGTTTTTGCGTATTCATAAAAATGTAATTCTCAGGCTGATATACCAGAGGGTAATAATATCTGACAAGGTATTTGTCAGGATCTTCAATCCTGTCGAAAAAGCTGATCTGATAGAAAGGCAGACCGTAGTTGCCAAGCGTTGCATTTACAGGTGAATACCTGTCGGCATGGCGATAGCGGTGAAAAAGTGAAAAGACGGTATCGAACGGTATTGTGATCTCCCCTGAAAAATCTCCTGAAAGATTGTACTGGGTGATTGTCCTGGGTTTTATAGTATCCTGCGTCTGGGCATAAAGAGCTGCCGAGAACAGAAAAACCAACCCGGAAATGAGTGCCTTTGACATACCCGGCAAATATATGAATAATGAAGACGTTATTTACAGGTGGCTTGCCAGTATGAAGTTGAAGTTATGATTCGTTGATATTCATCACCTAATTAATTGATATATATCAATTAATTTTATCATTCTCCCTCCCGGGTCAATGTATTCACATCAAATAATAATGATCTGATTGAAACCAGTCAGCTGCAGGGGAGTTACAGCGAACAGGTTCGTACCAGGGTTCAGGTGGAGATGATCCGTGATATCCCGTCTTACCTGGCTGCCTGAGGGTCTGAACTTTGCAGGGAGTAACCGGGCCGTTCCCTAATCTACATTGTCGTTCAGGTAGGCATTGTTTTCCCTGAGCACAGGTCCTTCTTCATCGCCGGAGGACAGGGTGAATTTTGATATTTTGCTTTCTCCTGTCTTTTCTGCCGTCCTGAGCGACATGTTTCTCCTGATGTATGCTGGCACATCTTCGAAGGTTTCGATATTCTCCTTCATGATTTTATTGGAGAGACCTTCTTTTTTGAGGATATTCTGCATATGTTTCACCCGAAAGAGCGTTGTTTCGGGTTTTTCCCTTTCAGTTTCACTTTCTGCCGGTCGTGGAGGCCTGATTTCGGTTATCTGTTCAACTTTTTCCATGCTGAAATCAAGTTCACCCTGGACAGTGTCATCGATTGCCGAGACTATTTCCCGTGGTTTTTTGTCACGAATTGTAAAAAGCTCATCGCCCTTTTCGGGTATTATATGCGGAGGCACCGGGTTATTTAAGGCCAGCAGTTCAACTTTCTTCGGCTTTGCATGTTTGTAGGGGGTGAAAATGCTGGTCGCGGGGAATCCGGTTGCAATTACCGTAACGCTAATACTGTCGTTCAGGCTTTCATCCTGGGAAAGGCCCCGGATAATGAGTGCATCCTCCGAAGCAGTTTTGTACATATAATCGGTGATTTCCCCCAGTTCATCCATGGTAAGTTCATTTGCGCCCTTTCCGGAGGAGATGTTGATAAGAATGCTTTTGGCACCCGTAATGTCATTCGAATTCAGGAGTGGTGAGGCGAGGGCCTTTTCAATTGCTGCCAGGGCTCTCCCCTCCCCAGAGGCCGATCCCATTCCCATTATTGCCACTCCCGAGTTTTTCATAACGGTTTCAACATCTGCAAAGTCGACATTTATATAGCCGGCAACCGTGATGATTTCGGCGATTCCCTTGACAGCTGTTGTAAGCACGTCATCGGCTTTGGCAAATGCAGTGGAAACGCCCTGGTCGCCATAGATCTCCCTTAGCTTTTCGTTGTTTATCACAAGTAGTGAGTCGACATGGTCCTTGAGCTCGTTGATACCGTCGATTGCATACTTTATCCTGATCTTTCCTTCCGACCGGAAAGGAATTGTCACCACTGCAATTGTAAGGAGCCCCGAGTCCTTGCAGGCTTTTGCAATAACCGGGATGGCACCCGTACCGGTTCCGCCTCCCATGCCGGTAGTAACGAAAACCATTTTCGTGTTTCCCGACAGGGCTTCAAGCACATCAGCGATGTTCTCCATTGCAGCCTGCCGGCCCACTTCCGGTTTGCTTCCGGCCCCGCGGCCCTCGGTTATAGACTCACCTATCTGAACCTTTGTTGGCACAGGGCTTCTTTCGAGAGCCTGGTGATCGGTGTTACAGACTACGAAGTTAACATCCTTGATCCCCCTTTCAAACATGTGATTCACTGCGTTGTTTCCACCGCCTCCTATACCTATAACCTTTATTATTGACGACCTTTCCACAGGCAGGTCAAAATTCATTAAATCATCTGTCATGGTGCAATTTTTTAATGTTTTGATGAACAGTGAGAAAACTGGCAACTGCAAACAACATATCAGTTCCTGGTAATATTCTGATCCTCAACTTCAAACATCTTCATGAACATATCCCTGATCTTGTCGGTCAGTGAAGGTCTTGACTCCACATGAAGGGGCGGGGGTTCAGGCTGCGGTGTCTCTTCCCTCCCCGCGGCCGCATTATCGTTAACAGTCGTCTTCCTCGACCTTATGAAATCTTCCTTCCTGCCTGCAACGAATGATTTCTTGTAAGTTTCGAGATACTCGAATCCTCTCATTATCAGTCCAACGCTTGTTGCGTACACAGGCTGGTTGATCTCATCCCGTCCGGGGCCCGAAAGGTGTTCGTTGGGTATACCGATCCTGACATCCATTGCCGTCCGGAATTTCATCAGCTGCGGCAGATGCTTGAGCATTGCCCCGCCACCGGTTATTACAATTCCTGCTGCCAGCTTATCGGCATATCCGGAATTCTGGATCTCGAAGTTTATTATATCAATTATTTCCTCCATTCTCGACTGGATAATATAAGCCAGGCTTTTAAAGGATATTTCCTTTGGTTCTCGGCCCGCTATTCCGGGTATTGATACGACTTTATCCTCCGGCGCTATATCGCCCAGTGCTGAACCATATTGTATCTTGAGCTGTTCCGCGTGGCGAAGCAGGATGGCGCAGCCTTCCTTTATGTCGTTTGTCACGACGTTTCCACCGAAGGGTATCACGGCAGTGTGCCGGATAACATTGTCATAATAGACTGCAAGGTCAGTTGTGCCTCCGCCTATGTCGACAAGGACGACACCAGCCTCTTTTTCGTCATCGGTAAGGACAGCATCTGCCGAAGCAAGCGGTTCAAGGATCATATCCTTGAGATTCAGGTTAGAGCGCCTGATACATCTCTCTATGTTCTTGGCAGCGGCCACCTGACCGATGACAATGTGAAAATTGGCTTCAAGCCGCCTTCCGCAGACACCAATGGGGCTCTTTATACCGGTTTCATTATCAACGATGAACATCTGCGGGATAACATGAATTATCTCTTCCCCGATATCAACATGGATCTTGTACATATCTTCAATCAACCTGAAAACCTCTTCCTTTTTTATTTCATCCTCGAATGACTCGCGCATTATATAACCCCTTGTCTTCAGGCTTTTTATATGCTGCCCCGCTATACCAACAAACACTTCCGAGAATATGATCCCCGATCTGGTCTGAACATCGTCGACCGTCGACTGGATAGCGTTTACCGTTTCTTCAATGTTCTGAACAACACCCCGTTTCACTCCCTTTGAAGGCGCCTTGCTTATCCCGAGAATCTCAATCTTGCCATTCTCGTTCTTGGTACCGATAATCGCCACTATTTTCGTGGTCCCGATATCGATTGCTGCTACGTATTGTTCCTTTTTGTTCATAGTTGGATTATGTTTATTTATTGTTATCGCCGTTTGCACACTATCTGATCCCTGAAACTCAGGTTTATCACCGAATACTTGTTCCAGCCCACCTCCGGCAGAACCTTATTGTAAAACACCTTCAGGTTCCGGAGCTTTTCCTCAAAATTGTCAATGGTGCCGAGATGTATCGTATGGCTTCCCCCGCGTGGAACAAGAATGATCTCATCATTGCTGTCGACATAGATCTGATCGATCAGTGCCGACCAAAAACTGTTACTGTTTATATAACCGATGAGGTAATAGATGTCCCTGAGTATGGTTTTTTTAATACTGGTGTCGAGTACGCTCACCCCGTTGAGCATTGCCCGGCTTATATTTATATTGCCGCCTGCTATATGGAGCCTCGGGGTATAAAGATTCCTGCGTCTTACCACCACTCCCTCCGTGTCGAGGAAATAGTCACCGCCTTCATCCGGCATTATCCTCAGTATTGGGGTCCTCTGATCAGCAGCCAGATGGAGTGTCCCGTCAACCGACATGTAGGCTTCAGCCGTTTTCAGTTCACGGTATCTGGTATTCATGGTCTCCTCTATGTCGGCGAGCTTTATGTTTTTTGAAAGTTTACCGACAGGGTTTCCGTTCCATGCAAGAATGGTGTTCCGGATATCCTGTTGTGTAACAAAATGATAATCGGATGAATTGGTAATGGTAATCTCCAATGCACTGCAGGTCTTCCTGCCGAACGTACTGGCATAATAGGCAGGAATTCCGGCAAGGTAGATTGTCGGGATCATTAACAATATCCTGACCGGCCATTTCATTTTTCCATTGCCTTTTTGAGTTTTTCTTCAATCGGTAACACAAGCCTGTCGATGTCGCCTGCCCCGATTGTCAGCAGCACATCTGTTTTTCCCGGATCGATTATTGCCGGCAGTTCATCCATGGTGACAAGCCTTTTTTCCGCCAGTTTCATCATATTGAAAATCAATTCAGATGTGACGCCGGGAATAGGTTTCTCCCTGGCCGGATAAACGGGTAGCAGCATTACTGAGTCAAGTTCATCCAGGGTTGAGGCAAAGCCTGCGGCATGATCGCGGGTGCGTGAAAAAAGATGAGGCTGGAAAATACCCGTGATTTTTCTTCCCCTGAAATATTCCCTTACCGAGGTTACAAATGCCTTAATCTCTTCCGGGTGGTGGGCATAGTCATCAACGTAGGTCAGCCCGGGCATATTGACCCTTATGTCGAACCGTCTTCTGACTCCCTGAAAAAGCAGGGCAGCCCTACGAATCTCGTATTCCTCCACGCCGCAGTTGAGTGCAACAGCTGCAGCCGCAGTAAGGTTCTCTATATTGATGACCCCCGGAAACGGAAAGACTATTTCCCTGATAACCCCTCCGGGGACCTGCAAATCAAATATATAACCTCTACTGTCATGCCTGATGTTCATCGCATGGTAGTCAGCGTTTTCAGACGAACTGTAGGTAAAGCATTTAATCCCTTCCGGCACAATTATGCTCCTCCTGATCCGGGCATTTAGAACAAGGATTCCACCGCGGCGGATCCTTGCAGCGAATTCATTGTATGCCTCAATAAGTGCCACCTGACTGCCATAGATATCAAGATGGTCTGCATCGACCGAAGTGATCACTGCCATGAGCGGACTAAGCCTGTGAAACGACCTGTCGAACTCATCAGCCTCCATTACGGTGTATCTGCTTTCGCCTGTCAGAAGGTTGGTGCCGTAGTTTTTTGATATTCCGCCCAGGAATGCAGAGCAACCGACAGCGGATTGCTTCAGCAGATGGGCCAACATTGTTGATATCGTGGTTTTGCCATGGGTTCCGGCAACTGCCAGGGTATCGGTATGCTCCGAAATCTCTCCAAGTATCTCCGATCGCTTGTATATCCGGTACTTCCTGTCCCTGAAAAAGGAAATGATCCTGTTGTCGGCAGGAATTGCAGGAGTATAAACAACAATCACCCTGCCGGCTGATCCGGGATCCGTGAATAAAGATGACAATTCCACCGGATCATCCCTGAAGGTTATGTTACATCCCTGTTCAGCCAGTGACCTGGTCAGGGGAGTCTCCGTCCTGTCATAACCCTCAATAACATACCCTCCCCTGAGGAAATAGAGGGCCAGGGCGCTCATTCCGATCCCGCCGATGCCAACAAAACAGATCCCCTCAATATTTCTGAAATCAATCATTTCCCTGCTAGTTTAATTACCATTTCAGCAATCCTCCTATCGGCGTTCCTTTCGGCCATTGCTGAGATATTCCGTGCAAAGCTTTCCCTCCGCTCCCTGTCGGCGACAAGCTTCAGGGCTTCGGGAACAAGCAATTCACTGATTTCCTTATCGGGTATCACCAGTGCGGCATTCCGCCCGGCAAGGGCCATTGCGTTTTTTGTCTGGTGATCTTCCGCAACATTAGGCGACGGTATCAGTATTACCGGTTTCCCGACCAGACATAATTCTGAGATTGTTCCCGCCCCCGCCCTTGACACGATTATATCTGCCGCGGCAAAAGCCATATCCATCCTGTCGATGAACCCATGCACTGAAATCTTCCTGGTATCCGACCCTGACAGGCTCTCCGATATTTTCTCGTAGTAGAGCTTTCCCGTTTGCCAGAGCCACTGACACTCAGAAACTTTCATTAATCCGATGTTTTCAAGAAGGCAGCTGTTTATGCTTCCCGCGCCAAGCGACCCTCCAAGAATAAGCACCACTGGCAGGCCGGCTGAAAGGCCGAATAAGCTAAGGGCTTCAGGTTTCAACCTTTCAAGATTCTCAAAATCCTGGCGGACGGGATTGCCTGTCTTCACAATCCTGCCGGCAGGAAAATATTTTTCCATACCGTCGTATGCGACGCATATCACTGATGCTTTCCTTGCCAGCAGCCTGTTTGTTATACCTGCATAACTGTTCTGTTCCTGGATGAGCATCGGGATCTTCATTTTACCTGCCTGGCGGAGAAGGGGACCGCTCGCATAACCCCCAACGCCAACCACAACATCGGGTTTGAATTCCTTCAGTATTTTCTTCGATTTCCTCAGGCTGCGCATAAGCCTGAGGAATACAGAGAAATTACCTGACAGGCTCTTCCTTTTTATTCCGGAAACAGGCAGGCCGATGATCCTGTAGCCTGCGGCGGGTACTTTTTCCATCTCCAGCTTTCCCTCCGCACCTACAAAAAGGATCTCGGCAGAGTGATCCTTTTCCCTGACCGCATTGGCAATGGAAATTGCGGGAAATATATGTCCTCCCGTACCCCCGCCGCTTATTATGATTTTCCTATGCCTTTGCGGGTCCATATATCCTGTCTCCTTCATCAGTTTTTTCTTCTTCGGGCAGTTCTTCCTGTCTTATCCTTGCATTCACCACCCTGCTCACACTGAGTATTGCCCCGATTGAGAAGCTTACAACCAGCACCGATGTTCTTCCCCAGCTGACCATGGGCAAGGTCTGGCCCGTTACCGGGAAAAGGCCAACAGCAACAAACATGTTCAGCATTGCCTGGACGGTGATCATCACCACCAGGCCCATCACAAGGTAGGCGGGAAAGGCTGTCTCACATTTCCTGACTATCAAAATCCCCCTGAAAAGGAGGATCATATATGCGAGGATCAGTGGGATTGCACCAAAAAGCAATCCATATTCTTCTATAATAATTGCAAAAATAAAGTCGGAATTTGATTGCGGAAGGATGTTGCGCTGGGTGCTCTTACCGGGAGCTTTTCCGAACAGTCCTCCGGTTGAAATTGCTATCTTGGCCTGATTCGACTGATAATCTGCCTCATCATTGGTATCTTCCGAGAAATATCTTTCGATCCTGGTTTTCCATACTTCCACCCTGTTCTTTTCCGACACCATGCTTAAAACCATGGCAAACAGAACAACGCCGGCCACAGCGATGCCTGCATAGGCCAAAAGGAACCTGAGCGGTACTCTCCCTATAAACAGGATGATCATGGATATTAAAAAAACCATCAGGGCAGTGGAAAGGTTTTCAGGCATTATAAGGCCGCAAACCACAGCAATGGGAAGCATCATGTACTTGGTGACAATCATGAAGTTGCCTAGTTCGTCGTTGAACTGCGACAAGGCTCGTGCAAGGTAAATTACCAGTGCAACCTTCGCCACATCCGAAGTCTGAAGTCTGAAACCGGTACCGGGAATTTCAATTGTCCTGACCGCCTCATTTACCCTGGCTCCTATCAGGAAGGTGAGAACCAGCAGTGCAATGGAACCCAGGAGAATGATCCCCGACAGCCTGGAATAGATCCTGTATGGCAGGTAATGAACAATGACTATAATGATAAGACTCATAAAAAGCATCAGCGACTGGCTCCTGAGGAAATAGGTATTGTTTCCGCCAAATTTCAGGTAAGCCACACTGGCTGATGAGCTGTAAACCGCCAGCAATGAATAGAACATAAACACGGCAACCAGGGCCCAAATTACCCTGTCGCCCTTGAAGGCGTTCCTTAGCCTGACGGATTGCATTGCCATAGTATTTAAAGATTCCTTACAGCCGTTTTGAATTGCCTTCCCCTGTCTTCATAATTATTGAACAGATCGAAGCTTGCACATGCAGGAGAAAGCAATACGGTCTGTCCCTTCTTAGCCAGGTAATAGGCCGATCTCACAGCTTCCTCCATTGAACCTGCCTCGACTATCGTCGGCACCTTGTCCGTGAAGGCCTCAATAATTTTCCTGTTGTCCCTGCCAAGGCACACTATGGCTTTCACCTTCTGTTTAACGACAGGGAAAAGTTCCGAATAATCATTCCCTTTATCTATTCCTCCCGCAATCCAGATAACATCCGTTTCCATGCATTCGAGCGCATACCATGTGGAGTTCACGTTGGTGCCTTTCGAATCGTTCACGAAGTTGATCCCGTAAACAGTGATTACCGGCTCCATGCGATGTTCCACTCCCTGGAAATCTGTCAGGCTTTCCCTGATCACTTCCTTTCGGATGGTCAGTACCTTGCCGGCAATGGCAGCTGCCATTGAATTGAAGATGTTGTGCCGGCCTTTCAATGCCAGATCATGAATGGTCATAAGGTTGGTTTTATGTGGGTAATCAATTACAAGTTCATCGTTCTCAATATATGCCGCCATACCTTCCTTCGAAACAGCCGAGAAAGGCAGCAGCACACCGGGCACATTCCTTTTCTGAAGCTCTGTCTTTATTACGGGGTCATCAGCCCAGAAAATGAAAAACTCCGACGGGGTCAGGTTTTGCACAACCCTGAATTTTGAGTCAACATAGTTTTTCATATCATATCCGTACCGGTCGAGATGATCGGGGGTAATGTTCATCAGGATGGCAATATCCGCCCTGAATGAAAACATGCCGTCGAGCTGGAAGCTGCTCAGTTCTATTACATAATAATCATAATCACCTTCGGCAACCGCCATTGCAAAGCTGTTGCCCACATTACCGGTCATTGCGGCATTCTTTCCGGCTTTTTTAAGAATATGGTAAATCAGACTGGTCACAGTTGTTTTGCCGTTGCTGCCCGTCACGCATATCTTCTTTCCCCCGGCAAACCTGCCTGCAAATTCAATCTCTGAAATAACAGGTATGCCCTTGCCGCGGATAAGTTTCACTATAGGTGCATCTTCAGGGATTCCGGGACTTTTAATCACCTCATCAGCGGTAAGAATCTCATCCTCCGAATGACCGCCTTCCTCCCATCTGATATTGTACTTGTTCAGCAGTTCCCTGTAATTTTGCTTTACCCGGCCCATGTCCGAGACAAAAACATCATATCCCTTTTTCAGGGCCAGTACCGCTGAGCCCGTTCCGCTTTCACCTGCTCCCAGAATTACTATCCTTGCCATGACTTATCTTATCTTAAGCGTCACTATACTGATTACGGCCAGCATTATCGCGACAATCCAGAACCTGGTAACGATTTTGGGTTCCGTATAGCCTTTTTTCTGGTAATGGTGATGAAGGGGTGCCATCAGGAAGACTCTCCGCCCTTCTCCGTATTTCCTCCTGGTTCTTCTGAAATGCGATACCTGGATCACCACCGAGAGATTCTCGGCGAGAAAAATGCCACAAAGCACGGGTATCAGGAGTTCTTTCCTGATAACAATTGCAAAAACCGCGATAATTCCACCCAGGGCCAGGCTTCCCGTATCGCCCATGAAAACCTGTGCCGGGTATGAGTTGTACCACAAAAAACCGATTGTTGCTCCGATCAGGGACGCTGCAAAGATCACGAGCTCTTCGGAATGTGGTATATACATTATATTCAGATAGTTTGCGTAAATAACATTACTGGAAACGTAGGCCAGGATACCCAGTGCGGTACCTATAATCGCCGAAACACCCGTCGCAAGCCCATCGAGTCCGTCAGTAAGATTGGCCCCGTTTGATACCGCGGTAACGATGAAAATCACAATTGCCACGAAAACAAGCCATGTCCAGAAACGGCGGTGTTCTGCGGGAATGAAAGATACCAGCCATGCATAGTTGAATTCGTTGTTCTTGACAAAAGGAATCGTTGTTTTGGTGGATTTACGCTCCATTGAAAACTGTCCTGCCCCGGTGAACGGGGATGATGCGTCAAGCAATTCAATCCTTTCCCTCTCCGAAAGTTCGTTCAGGGAGACTTTTTCGAGAATAACCACATCATCGCTGAAGAAGAGCGTAACCCCGACAACCATGCCAAGAACAATCTGTCCGGCAATCTTAGACCGTGCTGCAAGTCCTTTCTTGTTCTTCCTGAAAATTTTGATATAATCGTCCATGAATCCGATGAACCCCAGCCAAATGGTTGTGACCATCATCAGTATCACGTAAATATTATCGAGCCTGGCAAAGAGCAGGGTCGGAACAATTATGGAAGCAAGGATTATCACGCCTCCCATTGACGGGGTTCCCTTTTTCTGATACTGGCCTTCCAGGCCAAGTTCCCTGACCACCTCCCCCACCTGCTTTATCTGCAGGAAACGGATGATCCTCCTGCCAATGAGCAGGGAGATGATCAGCGATGAAATAACCGCCATTGCCGACCTGAAGGAGATGTATGCAAACATTCCTGCGCCGGGCACATTAAATTCATGCAGGTATCTGAATAAGTAGTAGAGCATTTCCCTAATTCCAGGTTTTCAACAATAATGCAGCCTCAAGTTCTTCCCTGTCGTCAAAATGATGCCTGACACCCATAATCTCCTGATAGGTTTCATGACCTTTTCCTGCCACAAGAATTATGTCCCCCTTCTGTGCAAGCATCACTGCGGTTCTGATGGCTTCCCTCCTGTCGGCGATCCTGAGTACCCCGGGCCGCTGCTCAGGAGTTATTCCAGCTTCCATATCATCAAGTATCCGTTCCGGATCCTCTGTCCTCGGATTGTCGGAAGTGAGAATGACTTTAGAACTTCCTCCTGCCGAAATGGATGCCATTCCGGGTCTTTTTGACCTGTCTCTGTCACCGCCCGCCCCGACAACTGTCAGCAGCCGGCTCCCTTTCCCCCTTATCCTGTTAATCGTTTCAATAACATTGAACAGGGCGTCGGGTGTATGGGCATAATCGACCAGTCCGGTAATCCCGCTGCCGGACCTGACGGATTCAAGGCGGCCGGGTACCGGCCCGAGATCACTCAGGATGGTGAGTATCTCTGTCTTCTCTGCTCCCAGCAATTCAGAGCAGGCATAAACAGCAAGAAGATTCGATGCATTGAAATCTCCGATAAATCGTGTCCAGACCTCTTCACCCTGGATCCTGAGCTCCATGCCCGAAAAATCCTGTTCAATTATACCGGCCCTGAAGTCGGCCATTCCCCTTACTGAGTATGTATATTTTCGGGCTCTGCAATTCTGCAGCATCACCCTTCCATTTTTATCATCTGTATTTACAAGGGCAAATGCATTATCCGCCAGTGAATCGAAGAAGCTTTTCTTGGCTTTGAGGTAATTACTGAACGTGCCGTGGTAATCAAGGTGATCGTGTGTCAGGTTGGTAAAAATCCCGCCTGAAAAGCTGAGTCCGGCAATGCGCTTCTGATCGGCTGCATGCGAGCTTACCTCCATAAAGGCATATCCGCAGCCTTCTTCCGCCATCATGGCCAGGGTCCGGTTCAGCTGAACCGGATCAGGCGTGGTATGCGTTGCCGGAAGTTCCTTTTCGCCTATATAGTTGCAAACTGTTGAGAAAAGACCGCATTTGTATCCGAGTCTGGAGAACATCCGGTAGAGAAGTGTTGCTATTGTTGTTTTCCCGTTTGTTCCGGTGACTCCGACAAGGTGCAGATGAGCCGATGGATTCCCGTAAAAGTTTGAGCAGATCATTCCAAGGGCCTCTGCAGAATCTGCGACAGTTATCCAGATGACAGAAGGACCGGCACCGGAAGGGAGCTTTTCGCAGACTATGGCGACAGCCCCTGATTCCACAGCCGGTTTAATATATTCATGCCCGTCGGTTTTCGTTCCTTTAACCGCCACAAAAAGGTATCCCGGGCCCGCTTTCCGGGAATCAAATGCCACGCCTTCAATCTTCCGGTTCACATCTCCCGAAACAGAGATAACCTGCACCCCTTTCACCAATTCACTCAGTGTAGCCATTCTTCCTTACATATTCATATCAAGAAATACAACACTCCCTTCACTTGCCCTCGCGCCATGTTCGGGAGACTGCCTGACAACCTTTCCCATGCCGTTGTATCGGACTCTCAGTCCCGCATTTTCAAGCAGAAAAATCGCATCACGCAGGCTCATCCCCCTTACATCGGGAACAAGTCCATTTTTAATTTCCAATCCTACAAGTCTGATTGTATCACCGCTTTCACGGGTTGCCACCCAGTCATCGCGCGTGGCTTTATTTAACCTGACCCCTAAGCTTCCGAGAACCTTGTTTATATCGCTCCTGTAACCATTTCCGACTTCCGGAACAGACGCTGTCAGCTCCTTTTTTGTACTTTCCCGGCTGTAATCCCTGAAAAATGTCGTGGCATAAACCTTATCGGCAATTTCCCTGAACACTGTCCCCGCAACTATATTGCCGTAATAAACTCCGTTTGACGGTGCATTTACAACCACAATACAGGAATACAGCGGATTATCAGCCGGAAAATAGCCAACAAACGAAGCCTGATAGCTGATCTTCGAGCCCTGCCGATATCCTCTTTTGTCAAGCGCTATCTGAGCTGTTCCTGTTTTTCCGGCGATCGGGTAATCGGCGTTTTTAAGGTTGGAAGCTGTACCATTCCTTACAACCCCTTCCATCATACTCCTGGCTTTTCTGATTGTCGGACCCGATGCAATTGAACTGACCAGCACTTTAGTGCCAAAGCTTTTCACCACCGATCCGTTATGGAGCACGGCGGTTACAAATCTCGGTCGGACCATCTTCCCGTTATTGGCAACTGCATTGTAAAATGTCAGTATTTGCAGCGGGGTCATCTGCACTTCATAGCCGTGCGATATCATGGGCAGCGACAAGCCCGACCATAATTTGTCGCCCGGGGTTCTTATAAGCGGAGCACCTTCGCCCTTTATCTGCAGGTCTAGTTTCTGGCTGAGTCTCATTGCACAAAGCCTGTTGACAAAATCTTCAGGATTGTTCCTGTAATGCTCGGTAATGATCTTTGATGTACCCACGTTGGAGGATTTTTCGAACACCTCCTTCACCGAGATCCTGCCATAGCCGCCATCCTTCGTGTCCCTGATAACCTTATTGTAAAATCTGACTGTTCCGTTACCTGTGTCGACAATATCGCCCGTATCCACAACCCCGTCCTCAATGGCCGCCATTAGCACGGGCAGCTTAAAGGTTGATCCGGGTTCGGTGCTTTCGGCAATGGCATAATTATATGTTTCACGATAATTCCCGTTTTCATCCTGCTCAAGGTTTGCGATTGCCCTGATATCGCCTGTCTCAACTTCCATCAGGACTGCACATCCATGATGGGCATTGTGTTTCCTGAGCTGGTTTTCCAGGGCGCTTGCAGCCACATCCTGCAGATCGATGTCGATGGTTGTCAGGATGTCATTTCCATCCTCTGAATCAATGCTTTCCGGATCGTTGACCGTTATCCAGTCGCCACCGGTCAGGCGTTGCTTCACCACGATCCCGTTTTTTCCCGCCAGCTCCCTGTTGAATGATCCCTCCAGACCCACCTGTGTGCCCTCTTCAGCCAGGCTCAGGTATCCGATGGTCCTCGCTGCCAGCTGACTTTGAGGCAGGATCCGGCGGTTCTCGGCCTGTACAACAAATCCGCCCCTGTACCGTCCCTCCCTGAATATAGGCAGCGCCTTAACCTTTTTCAGGGTCGCATAATCGACCTTCTTTTTGATCAGGAAAAACCTGTCTCCCCTTTTTCTTGCCCGGGTTATGACTTCCTTCCATCCGGCAGCGGACCTTACTCCGAGCAGACGGGCAAGGCCCTCGGACAGGCCGTCGATTCCTTCCGACCAGATACGTGCCGACATGCCGGTACTCCTTGTATCCATATAGATGGAGTAGTATGGAACACTGCTGGCAAGAAGCCGCCCGTCGCAGGCCAGGATATCACCCCTGTTGGCCGGCTCTTCATCCGTCTTGAAAACATATTTTTCGCTCATCGCGGTCCATTTACCCCTCTGAACAAACTGGAGGAACAGGATACGGCCAAGCAATACTGCAGCCATGATCACTATCACGAAATAGACTATCCCGCTTCTGAATACTATTTCATCCCTGACAGCCATATCCCTGCTATTTATTGATAACTATCCTGTATGCCGGGGATTTTAATTCCTCGAGACCAAGCCCTTTTTCCCTGACCATTCTGAAAACCTCCGATTGCCTGCTCACCGACATAAGGCTTGCAGATATCGACAGTGCCTCGGCCCTCAGATCACTGACCTCCCTGGAAAGCCTGCCGGTTTCACGGGTTATCCTTTCCGCATGGAACCTGTTGCCGATGTATATTGCCAGCAGTACGGCCAGCATGATGATGTACCAGATATTCCGGAGTATGATCACATCCGAAACTATTATACCGCTTAGCAGTTCCTTTATGAAGCTGCCTGATGCCTTTTTACCCGCATTGTTTCCTGTTTCTGTGGTCATGTCTCAGATCTTCTGCGCGATCCTGAGCCTTGCGCTCCTGGATCTTTTGTTGTCTTCAGTCTCTCTTTCACCGGGAACAATGCCTTTTTTGCTTATGGTAAGGAAGGGAGTGATTATATTTCCATAGAAATCTTTTTTCTCCTCACCTTCAAAATTTCCCGTTTTCATAAAATTTTTAACAATCCTGTCTTCGAGCGAATGATAGGTTATTACCACAAGCCGGCCGTCCTTTTTAAGCATCTCGAGCGACTGGTCGAGCAATTCCTTCAGGTAATCTATCTCGTGGTTAACCGCTATTCTGAGCGCCTGAAAAACCCTGGCATAGAATTTATTTTCCTGCCGCACCGGCGCCATGGTCCCCAATGCTGATATTATGTCGCTCACCTTCGTCAGCGGTTTTACAGCCCGTGCACGAACAAGTTCCCGCGCTATTTTCCTGGCATTTACAAGCTCCCCGTAATCGTACATCAGTTTTGCAATGGCATTCTCGTCAAGCGTTCTGAGCAGGGAGGCCGCTGTCACATTGCCCTTCTTGTTCATTCTCATGTCGAGCGTAACGTCCTGCCTGAAGGTGAATCCCCTTTCCGGCTCGTCAAACTGATGAAATGAAACCCCCAGATCTGCTATCAGGCCATCGATTGCTTCTATCCCTAAATGCCTGAGATTATTTTTAAGAAACCTGAAATTCTGGTTAAGAAAGATCAGGTTCTTATTGGCTGGCACGTTCCGCATCGCATCCTCATCCTGGTCAAATGCAATCAGCCTGCCGTTCCTGAGCCTTTTAAGAATTGCCATTGAATGGCCGCCCCCGCCGAAAGTGGCATCGACATAAATACCGTCGGGCCTGATGTTCAAACCCCTGATACTTTCATCCAGCAAAGCAGGTACGTGATAATACATTATTCCACAGGTTCATTTGAAGTTCCACCTAAAAGTTTCTCAGCCAGGTCTGCAAAGTCATCCGGGGGCATATCGATTGTATCATAAACAGATGCAGCCCATATTTCAATCCTGCCGTCCTGGCCTGCAAGAACCACATCCCTTTCTGCACCAATAAGGTCGAGAAACCTTTTGGGCACAAGCATCCTGTTGTTATTGTCGAGCGACAGCTCGGCGGTTCCCTTGAAAAAGTTCCTTAGGAACCTGTTGTGCTCCCGGTTATAGGGATTCATTTTTTTCCTGATCTTTTCGAGCTGCCTGTTCCAGTCATCAATCGAATAAAGCACGAGACAGTTTTCGAAAATATCCTTCCTGACCACGAAATGATCCTGTGCAGCTGCAGGCATCTGCTTCTTGAATGCCGCCGGAAGAATGATCCTTCCCTTGACATCCACCTTGCACGTGTAATCACCTATGAATGTGGCCATACACTTTTCCTGTTATAAACTGCTAAAGTAAGAAAAAATTATCCACTTTACTCCACTTTGCTCCACTTATTTTAATATTTTGTTGATAACTTTAGAAAGAAAGCCTCTGAATTACACTGTTATCGGCAGGGTGTAAAAACTGACAAAGACAGCCGGGTCAGTTAAAGATCAAAGCCTTATGCAATGATACCTTAGTGATTTTTTCTTAAATTTGGAGTCTGTATTTTAAACCGGCTGTTTTTCATATGGATGACCATTCAGTTAGGAACGAGAACCTTAAAATAGATGTCCGGGAGGTACTGCTTGCTAAAAATCCGGCTGTTGGAAAAAGGATCCCGGGGTTTATAATTAAATACCTGGAAAGGATCGTTCACCAGGATGAGATCAATGATTTCCTGGCCATGTACGGTCATCTTCATGATTCGCAGTTCATTGCAGCCGGATTAAGGCATTTCGGTATTACCTGCAATGTATACGGAAGGGGCAACATACCTTTGTCAGGGAGGCATATTTTCGTATCGAATCATCCGCTGGGCGGGCTTGACGGTCTGGTTTTTATCAATGAGCTTGCGGGATACTACAGTGATCTTAAATTCCCGGTCAACGATATTCTCATGAATATCCGGAACCTGTCAGGAATCTTTATCCCGGTAAACAAGCACGGTGCACAGGGCAGGGAAGCGGCCAGGATGATTGAGGAAGCTTACGCGTCCGACAGTCAGATCCTGTATTTTCCGGCGGGATTATGTTCAAGGAAGCGGAACGGGGTCATCAGGGACCTGGAATGGCATAAAAGCTTTATACAGAAGGCGGTGCAGCACAAAAGGAATGTTGTGCCGGCGTACTTTTCGGGCAGGAACTCCGATTTCTTCTATAATCTTTCCAATGTCAGGAATTTCCTTGGAATTAAGACCAATCTGGAAATGCTGTACCTGGCTGATGAGATGTTCAGGCAGAAGGATAAGGTGATAAATCTCGTATTCGGAAAAGCTATTCCCTGGACTCGTTTTGACAGAAGCAGGACATACCCTGAATGGGCCGGATGGGTGAAGGATAAGGTCTATGAACTGGAATTGTTTATCACTTCTAATGATAAAAAGTAAAAAAAAACATAATCCGGATTTGTATTTAAGAGAATATTCTGATATTTGGCGAGTTTAACAAACCACAATGGAACCAGTTGCAGATCAACTGCCAAGGGAACAAATAATTGCAGAGCTTACTAAGGATAAGCTCCTGAGGCGTACAAACAACGGCAATAACGAAGTATACATTTTCGACAACAATAATTCACCAACCCTGATGCATGAGGTGGGAAGGGTAAGGGAAATCACCTTCAGGCATGCCGGCGGGGGAACCGGGAAAAAACTTGACATTGACGAATTTGATCTTGACAGGAAGGATCCCCAGAAACAGCTGATTGTTTGGGATCCTGAAAGGCAGATGATCATCGGCGGCTATCGTTTTTACTTTCCCGAAAAGGGGTGCGTTGATTGTGACATCACCAAGCTTGCCTCCTCAGCATATTTCAGATTCTCAGACAAGTTCCTGAAGAAATACTATCCGCATCTTATGGAACTTGGACGATCATTTGTCCATCCTGACTACCAGTCGCGGACACTTGCCCACAAAAGCCTTTATGCCCTCGACAACCTGTGGGACGGACTGGGTGCATTGATCCTCGATAATCATCATCTTAAATTCCTTTTCGGAAAAGTGACGATGTATCCTCATTTCAACCAGAAAGCAAGAAACATGATACTTTATTTTCTGAAAAGGCATTTTGGTGATCCCGACAAGCTGGTTGTTCCCCTGGAACCTGCCGACATTGACATAAAGGAGGATGAAATGAAAAAGATCTTCAGGGGATGGAGATACAAGGACAACTACAAGATACTGTCTAGGGAAGTCAGGAATCTGAATGAAACCATTCCCCCGCTCATAAATGCCTACATGAATTTATCCCCAACCATGCGCACTTTCGGGACTTTCATCAACCACAAATTCGGCAATGTTGAAGAAACGGGCATAATGATCACCCTGCGGGATATTTATATAGAAAAAATCAACAGGCATCTGGCTTCGTACAAGAAGGATTTTCTTATAACCTGGTTCTCGCACAAGGATCAGTAGGCTTTTTCCATCCGTCTCTCCACATAATTTATGAATGACTGGTTTGCAACCTTATTACCGCCTGGGGTAGGATAATGTCCGGTAAAATACCAGTCGCCGGTATGTTCCGGGCATGCTTCATGAAGTCCTTCGACTGACTGGAACACAATTTCTATTTCAGACCTGATATCACTGGTTCTCAGCATAGAAGCTATCTTTGCGGAAATCACTGATGTGCGGAATGGTTTGTAAATTTCCCTGACCAGGTTCCTGATCTCGGCGACAGGTTTCCGGTTCTCTTCCATGGCTTCCCGGCAGATCCTGAAAATCAAATCTTCCATGCTGTTATCCCTGAGCAGTTCTATGGCGGCTCTGAATGCAACAAGGTCTTCGAGATTTGCCATATCTATCCCGTAACAATCGGGATATCTCAACTGTGGAGACGATGATACGATTACGATTTTACGCGGCTCCAGCCTGTCGAGGATACTGAGGATGCTCTGCTGCAGTGTGGTTCCCCTTACTATTGAATCGTCAATAACGACCAGGTTGTCAATTCCTCTTCGTATAACCCCATAGGTTACATCGTATACATGGCCAGCCAGATCTTTACGCGTTTTATCCTCGGCAATGAATGTACGCAGTTTCACATCCTTGACGGCAATCTTTTCAACCCTGGGCCGGCGGCTGATGATCCTGGCCAACTCCTCAGATGACAGGTTATTTGGTTCTGCCAGTATCGCGTCAATCTTCGACTGGTTGATATAATCCTCAACTCCCTTTACCAGTCCGTAGAAAGCGCTTTCTGCAGTATTGGGGATATATGAGAAAACCGTGTTCTCAACGTCAAAATCAACTTTCTCCAGGACCGGGATTGTCAGCAATTCACCGAGTTTTTTTCTTTCCCTGTAAATTGACTTATCCGTTCCCCGGGAAAAATAAATGCGTTCAAAAGAGCATTTCCTCGGTTCTGTCTCTTCGCGGATCCTTTCCACGGAAAATTCACCCGAGGCTTTGATTATCAGTGCGCTTGCCGGGGGTAATTCCCTGATCCTGTCAGTCCTGACATTGAAGATAGTCTGAATCACCGGACGTTCGGAAGCCACCACGGCAACTTCATCATCGGTAAACCAGAATGCCGGCCTGATGCCTGCCGGATCCCTTATTGCAAATGCATCGCCGTGCCCTACTATTCCGGCCATGACATAGCCTCCGTCCCAGTTCCTGCTGGCTTTTCCCAGAACAGTTGCCAGATCGATGTGTTTCTCAATGAGTGGTGTGATTTCTCTTTTTGAATATCCCTGTTCCTTGAATATCCTGAAGATCCTTTCATTTTCCTCGTCGAGCCTGTGCCCCACATTTTCAAGAATGGTAACAGTATCGGAAAAATCGACCGGATTCTGGCCTAGATCAACAAGGAACTGGAATATCTCGCTTACATTGGTAAGATTGAAATTACCCGCCATGACCAGGTTCCTTGACTTCCAGTTGTTTTCACGGCTGACGGGGTGCACATGGTCAATATTGTAATTGCCATAGGTACCATATCTCAGGTGTCCAAGGTAAATATCACAGGCAAAAGGAACAGTGCTTTTTATAAATTCCGGGTCAGTAAAATTCCCCCCGTTTGTTATTTTAATCTTGTCAATATCCTCATAAATAAGGCGGAAAATCTCCTTAATCGGGTTCGTCTTTCCTGATCTTTGCCTGAAAATGTACCGGTTTCCCGGACCGACGTTCATTTTGATACCTGCTATTCCTGCTCCGTCCTGTCCCCTGTTGTGCTGTTTCTCCATCATCAGGTACATTTTCTGCAAGCCCCAGTCCCAGGCACCGTATTTCTTCATATAATACTCCTGCGGCTTACGCAGTCTGAGCATTGCGATGCCGCATTCATGCCTGATTTCTTCACTCATGCTTATTGCTTGTTCAGATCCGGGAAATTAATTATATCTGGCACAAGGTATGCATCGGGAAATACCTTTCGCACCATCAGCAGATATTTTGTGGCTTCGGTTTTTGTCCTGAAATCACCAACCCTGATCATATACCAGCCGGGTTCCGCAAAAGAGGCATAGGAAACCAGTTCCCGGGGAAACTTGCTGATAAAATCTGCCTGGATCTTGCCTGATTCTTCCCTTGCATTCCGGTTGGAACTGTTGTAGATCTGTATCCTGAATCCTTCCATCCCTTTCAATTTAGCATTGTAAAGGGTGTGTCTGTTGAGAAGGGTGTCAATGCCGGGATTCTGTATTATTGTCAGTCTTCCAGGGCCTGCATGCGTGTCCCTGTCAAAGATATATTCTCCGGATACTGCTTCCTGGGGAAGGCAAATACCTGCCGGAAATAACAGCAGTAAAAGCTTAAAAAGGATTTTTCCCGTCATTTTATGTTAATGGGTTGGGCTATGAATTTCCGAGTTCTTCGGCAAGTTCATCTGTTATTTCCAGGTTATGGTAAACGTTCTGGATATCGTCATCGTCCTCCAGTCCCTCAATGAAGCGCATTACCTTTTTTGCCGATTCAAGATCCAGCTTCCTGGTGTTATTTGGGATTCTTTTCAGCCCGGCTTCTTCGGGCTCGATTCCCAGTTCACCAAGTTTCCTGTTAACACTTCCGAAATCTTCCATTGCACAGGTGACGGTAAGGGTGTCTTCGTCAGACTCAAAATCCTGGGCTCCTGCATCAATGAGTTCAAGCTCCACCTCTTCACGGTTAAAGCCCTCGTTCCTGATCAGAAATACCCCCTTACGGTCAAAAAGTGAGCTGAGGGAGCCGTTGGTGCCAAGTTTTCCTCCATGCTTGTTGAAAGCAGATCTTACGGAGGCAACGGTCCTGTTGTTATTGTCTGTGAGGCACTCTGCAAAAACAGCGATTCCGCCTGGTCCGTAGCCTTCGAAAGAGATCTCCATGTAATTGTCAGCATCAGAGCCCACGGCCTTTTTTATGGCTCTTTCGATATTATCCTTAGGCATGTTGGCGCCCTTGGCATTCTGAATGGCCAGTCTCAGTCTCGCATTTGTTTCGGGATCACCTCCCCCTTCTCTGGCTGCAATGATTATCTCCTTGATTATCTTGGTGAAGATCTTTCCTCTTTTGGCATCATTCGCACCTTTCTTTCGTTTGATCGTTGACCATTTACTGTGACCTGACATACTCTCCTGGTTTGCATTTCTTATGCAAAATTAAATATTTCTTTAATACTTCGCTCATTGTATGTACTTTTGCGAAGTTATTTTGAAAGCAATTGATGGTATGGGAAGACTCATCCCCGACTGGTGAGGCAGTTCCCTGTCTCCATCCAAATAAGTCTGGAAATGTCAAAGGCACTTTATATCGAAACGTACGGATGTCAGATGAATGTTTCCGACAGTGAGGTTGTTGCTTCGATTCTGTCAGGGCATGGTTATGCAACCACCGGTAACATCGATGAAGCTGACCTGGTACTGATAAATACCTGTTCGATCAGGGAAAATGCGGAGGCAAGGATCTGGGCCCGTCTAAGGGATCTCAGACGCCTGAAAAGAAAAAATCCGGGTGTACTTATAGGACTGATAGGATGCATGGCAGAAAGGCTGAAAGAGCAGGTTATTGAAAAGGAACGGCTTGTGGACATGGTCATTGGGCCGGATGCCTATCGTTCCCTGCCTTCACTTGTTGCCGGTGCGGAAGCTGGCCATAAGGCAATCAATGTACTTTTGTCGCGCGAGGAAACATATGCTGACATATCGCCGGTAAGAATGGATAAAAACGGAGTTACGGCATATGTTTCAATTATGAGAGGCTGCAACAACATGTGTGCCTATTGCGTGGTGCCATATGTCAGGGGAGCCGAAAGAAGCCGTGATCCCGGATCAATCCTGAATGAGATCAGGGAGTTGTTCGACAATGGCTGCAGGGAGGTGACTCTTCTGGGCCAGAATGTAAATTCCTATTCATTCGTCAATAACGGGGAAAAAACAAACTTTCCCGGACTTCTTGAAAAGGCTGCCCTGACGGATCCCCTGATGAGGATAAGATTCTCGACGTCCCATCCCAGGGATATATCGGATGAGCTTCTTTACACGATCTCAAGGTATGACAATATCTGCAGGCACATCCACCTTCCCGTACAAAGCGGCAGCAGCAGGATCCTTGCCCTGATGAACAGGGATTATACCAGGGAATGGTACATGGACAGGATCGCTGCAATAAAAAGAATAATTCCCGACTGTTCTGTTTCAACAGATCTGATAACCGGGTTTTGCACCGAAACCGAAGAAGATCACCAGGCTACTCTATCACTCATGGAATGGATTGAATATGATTTCGCCTACATGTTCAAATACAGTGAACGTCCCGGGACTCGGGCTGCAAGGAAATATCCGGATGATGTGCCGGATGAGATCAAGGCAAGGCGTCTGAATGAAATAATATCTCTTCAGAACAGGCTTTCAGCGCGATCGAAGCGGAGGGATACGGGAAAGACCTTTACGGTGCTGGCAGAAGGCAGGTCAAAGAGGTCACCCGATTTTCTTTCGGGCCGTACTTCCCAGAATAAGGTTGTTGTTTTTCCCGGGGCCGGGATCAGCCCGGGAGACTATGTTAATGTAACGATTGAAAGAAGCACCTCGGCAACGCTTATAGGCAAGGCCGTGAAATAGTACGGTGAGTTCTCATTTTTCCTTCCGGACGATCAGCTTAAGTTCATCCAGCTGTTTTCCTGATATTTCCGAAGGTGAATCGAGCATAATATCCCGGCCGGAGTTGTTTTTTGGAAAGGCAATAAAATCGCGTATGGATTCCTGGCCGCCCAGCAATGCCACCCACCTGTCCAGTCCGAATGCTATACCTCCATGCGGGGGCGCGCCGTACCTGAATGCGTTCATCAGGAATCCGAACTGTTCTTCCGCCTCGGTTTCCGTGAATCCTAGTGTTTTAAACATAAGTTTCTGGATCGCAGCGTCATGAATCCTCACTGAGCCTCCACCGATCTCCACCCCGTTGATTACCAGGTCATATGAATTTGCCCTCACTTTGCCCGGGTCTGTTTCCATAAGATGGATATCGGAGGGATGGGGAGAGGTAAAGGGATGGTGCATGGCATAAAAGCGGTTTGTCTCATCGTCCCATTCCAGAAGCGGGAAATCAATGACCCACAGTGGTGCGAATTTATCTTTCGGTCTCAGGTTCAGCCTGTCGCCCATCTCAAGCCGTAATTCCGACAGGGCAGCTAGTGTCTGTTCCGCAGACCCTGAAAGGATAAGTACAAGATCACCCGGCCGTGCACCGACAGCCTGAGCCCATTTCTCGAGATCCTGGGATGTGTAGAATTTATCGGCTGATGATTTCAGTGAGCCATCGCTGCCGTACTTGAGATAAACAAGTCCTTTTGCACCAATCCCCGGCTGCCTTACAAAATCAGTAAGCTCATCGAGCAGCTTCCTTGAGTAATCTGCACAACCTGGTACACATATGCCACCGGTGTACATTGAGTTATCAAAAACTGAAAATCCCTTTCCCCTGACAAGATGCGTCAGTTCCCTGATCTTCATCTCAAAACGCATGTCAGGCTTGTCGCTGCCGTAATTTTCAATGGCTTCCCGGTATGTCAGCCTTGGAAAGGATCCGTTGAATTCTATTTGCTTTACCTGTCGGAAAAGATGCTTTGCAAGGCCCTCGAATGTATCGAGAATCTCATCTCTCCCAACAAACGACATTTCGCAGTCGATCTGTGTGAACTCGGGCTGCCTGTCGGCCCGCAGGTCTTCATCCCTGAAACATTTTACTATCTGGTAATATTTATCAAATCCGGCCACCATAAGAAGTTGCTTCAGGGTCTGGGGCGACTGGGGCAGGGCGTAAAATGTGCCGGGCTGCATCCTCGAAGGAACAACAAAATCGCGGGCACCCTCGGGAGTTGATTTTATGAGAACAGGTGTTTCGATATCAATAAAGCCTGCTGAATCCATGTAATTCCTGACCTCCCTGGCAACCTTATGGCGTAACAGTATGTTGTTCTTAACGGTGGGTCTTCTCAGATCGAGATAACGATATTTCATTCTCAGCTCTTCTCCCCCGTCGGTTTCCTCTTCGATGGTAAAAGGCGGATGTTCGCTTTTGTTCAGGATAATGAGCTCACTGACCTCAATTTCAATATCGCCTGTACTCAGCCTGGGGTTTTTATTGCTTCTCTCCCTGACCTTACCTTTTGCCCTGACAACGAATTCCCTTCCCAGCTTCCTGGCCTTGTCACACAATTCCCTGTTTGTATCCATATTGAACACAAGCTGTGTTATTCCGTACCTGTCGCGGAGATCCACAAATGTCATTCCGCCAAGGTCCCGTGATCGCTGAACCCATCCGCACAGGGTTACCTCCTTTCCGGCATCACGGATATTCAGTTCCCCGCATGTGTTTGTCCTGTACATTACTAAATTTTTTGTTCAGCAAAATTATAAAAAAACCAGCTTGCAGAAAGATAATTTCAGGCTCTCTTATTTTTTAAACGGGTCAACACTGGGAGATACGGTAATTCTTTTTAATTTTGTTCATTTTCAGTCAGGCTATGACGGAAAGCAGGGATGAACAATTTATGAGGGCGGCAATTTCCGAAGCCCGGAAGGCCTATGAAAAACAGGAAGTCCCGATTGGTGCTGTAATTGTCTGCAACGATATGATCATTGCCCGCGCCCATAATCTGACTGAAACATTAAGAGACCCGACGGCCCATGCTGAAATGCAGGCTATTACCGCTGCAGCAGAATGGCTGGGAGGGAAATACCTGACTGATTGTACGATTTATGTGACAGTTGAACCATGTGCAATGTGCGCCGGAGCCATAGGATGGAGCCAGGCGCGGCGCCTGGTATTTGGTGCTGCCGATAATAAGAAGGGATTCAGCCTGATCAGCAACAGATTGCTTCATCAGGCGACGGATGTCGAACACGGAGTGCTGGCAAATGAATGCGGTGAACTTATGAAGAAATTTTTCAAAACAAGAAGGTAAACAGAGTGCATTATCAATTCAGAATAAATGTCATGCAACGGAGACCCAACTTATCATCAGGAAGAAATGCACCCAGGCAAACAATGGTTTTGACCCTGGGCTGCAACGGATCGCAAATACAAATTAGTAATCCGGGATTAAACCGGTAAATCGCTGCAAATGACCCTGGATAACAGTAAAACTATTATCAGCCTGAGAATAAAATTATTCGCAGCTACTGTTATCTTTCTTGCATTCATTGTTCTGACCTATGTGGCAAAAAAGATAAATTATCCATTGCTGGGAATGACTGATACCGCATGGACAGTCATTCTGGCCTCATGCTATGCCTTCCTTATGTTCCTTCCAATGTACCTGAATTACCAGTATGTTTATTTTTCAGATGAAGGAGAAAACATTGTTTTCAGGTACTTCAATGCCGGGATAGTTGGAGGCAGAAAAAATTCGGTTGAGATTAACAAAAAAGCCTTTTCAGGCTACCAGATCGAAAAAAAACTCTTCGGCCTGCGCACAAGCATCATTCTGTACACCCAGCTGAAACAGGGTATTGCCAAGTATCCGCCGATCCATATCAGTGCCCTAAAAAGGGTTGAAAGGGAAAAAATCATGAAAATACTGAATGCATATGCCCCGAGGATCAAGGATGGAACAGAGGATGACACTTAATTACACTCAACTGTGAATAAGACGGAGCAAGACAGTTGGCTGACAAGGGAGAGGAAAAAATGAGGCAGGGAGTATTATGTAATTTTAAAAGCATGGGACAACCCGATCTTATAATGTAACCGGAGACCGTGCAATTGTAAAAGTTCAAGGAATAGACAGAATACAAAAAACATAAATTTTAACTCAAAAGAAAAGTATTATGAATGTGGATAGGATATTGAACAATCTGGAAAAGAAGCATCCGGGAGAGACTGAATATTTACAGGCGGTAAGGGAGGTTCTTGCGTCGATCGAAGAGGTATACAATGAAAATCCCCAGTTTGAGTCTGCCAGGATTATTGAGCGTCTTGTTGAACCGGATCGTATTATCATTTTCAAGGTACCGTGGATTGATGATGAAGGAGATATCAGGGTCAACCTTGGTTACAGGATTCAGTTCAATTGTGCTATCGGGCCATATAAAGGAGGCTTGCGTTTCCATTCGAGTGTTAATGAATCAATCCTGAAGTTTCTTGGATTTGAACAGGTATTCAAGAACGCCCTTACAACTCTTCCCATGGGTGGTGCAAAGGGCGGAGCCGATTTTGAGCCGAAAGGCAAGTCGAACAATGAGGTTATGCGTTTCTGCCAGTCGTTCATGCTGGAACTTTGGAAATACATTGGTCCTGAAACAGATGTTCCTGCCGGTGATATCGGTGTTGGAGGAAGGGAAATCGGGTACCTTTACGGCATGTACAAAAAGCTCAAAGGTGCCCATACCGGTGTTCTCACCGGCAAGGGCAGCAACTGGGGAGGCTCTTTCATCAGACCTGAAGCTACCGGTTACGGGGCATCCTATTTTGCACAGGAGATGCTTAAAAGCAGGAAAGAAACACTTGCCGGGAAGACGGTTTCTGTATCGGGATTCGGTAACGTTGCATGGGGAACGGTACTTAAAGCCACTGAGCTTGGAGCCAAAGTTGTCACTATATCAGGGCCCGATGGATACATCTACGATCCTGAAGGGATTTCCGGCAAGAAAATTGACTATATGCTCGAACTGAGAGCATCAAATCAGGATATCGTAAGGCCCTATTCATATGTTTTCGAAGGGGCTGAATTCCACGAGGGCAAGCGTCCGTGGGAAGTAAAGGTGGATATAGCATTTCCCTGTGCCACCCAAAACGAGCTCAACGCTGATAATGCAAGAATGCTTATCAGTAACGGGGTGAAGATGGTTGCCGAAGTATCAAACATGGGATGCACCCCGGATGCGGTTGAAGAGTTCCAGAAACATGGCATTCTGTTTGCTCCCGGAAAGGCTGTGAATGCTGGAGGCGTTGCAACATCGGGACTTGAGATGACACAAAACGCCATGAAAATGAAATGGAACATAGAGGAAGTGGATCGGCGTTTACGTGAGATCATGATAAACATTCATGAGCAATGCGTCAGGCATGGCAAGCGTCCCGACGGCTCGGTTGATTATGTAAAAGGCGCCAATATCGCGGGATTCCTGAAGGTAGCCTATTCAATGCTTGACATGGGTGTTATCTGATACATCTGGTGCTATTCCCATACCATGCAATCGGAAATTCCGCTGAAGCATAAGATTGCCCTGGGGCTGATCCCGGGAGTGGGAGATATTTACGCCAGGAGGCTGGTCTCCAGTCTGGGAAGCGTTGAAGCAGTTTTTGAAGAATCATACAGGAACCTTATAAAAATTCCCGGTATCGGCACCAGCCTCGCCCGGTCGATCAGTGACCGTTCATATATGGAGATTGCCGAAAAAGAAGCAGAATATGTCACGAGGAACAATATCAGGACATTCTTCTATCTTGATGCAGATTATCCCTTCAGGTTAAGGCAATGCGATGATTCACCCGTGGTATTTTTTTTCAAGGGCAACTGCAACCTTGATGAATCAAGGATTCTGGGCGTGGTCGGAACGAGAAGTGCCACCCCGAGAGGCAGGGATATATGCGGTAAAATAATCGGCGAACTGGCGGCTTCGCATCCTGAACTGATCATCGTCAGCGGGCTTGCCTATGGAATCGACATTACGGCGCACAAGGCAGCCCTTTCATACAATCTTGCAACCGTCGGGGTTCTGGGTCATGGTTTTCGAACAATCTACCCATCAGTGCACAAACCTACGGCTGAAGCCATGCAAAAAAAGGGCGGACTGATATCTGATTTCGTATCCGGGGAGCTCCCCGAGCGGAACAATTTTATCAAAAGAAACAGGATAATAGCGGGATTATCGGATGCAATACTTGTCATTGAATCAGGAATAAAGGGAGGAGCCCTAATTACGGCAGACATTGCAGCCTCATACAACAGAGATGTGCTTGCTGTCCCCGGCAGACCTGAAGATCAATGGTCGGCCGGCTGCAATGCCCTGATTAAGAACAATAAGGCTGCACTTGTAGAATCGGCCGACGATATTGATTATTTTCTCGGATGGCGGGCGGCGAAATCAAAATCTCCCGTTCAGCCTTCACTCTTTCCCGAACTCGATGAGAATGAAAAACTGATTTATGAACTGATTTCAGGAGAAGGCGAATCAGACATTGACCATATCTGCCGGACATTGGATATTCCTGTTTTCCGACTCTCCCCGATCCTGCTGCAGATGGAGTTCAGGGGTCTGATAAGATGCTGTCCCGGAAATATTTACCGGCTGGCTTGAGTTCTATCCTTCCGGGGGGAGAATGCCTCTCCCTAAATCCCTCCCCCTGGGGGGAGGGACTTTAAGAACACCATAATTATAGACCAACTCAAACAAACAAAGACTTATAACCTTGCAGGCAACTATCGTCCCCCGCTCTCATGGGAGCGGGGGATAAGAGGGGGTGAGGTATTCTGATACGGAGGATGAAATTGGGCGTGACAAGCAACCCAAAACAATAAATAATCATAAAGCCTTACAATACTTCGTTAAATATTAATATAATTGTTTGAATGTCAATAAGATAGTTAATAAATAATATTGAAATAATTTGGTAAAGTCCCTGACAATCAATAACTTAATAGATTAACCACAATC